>Ga0187833_10000055_pt1 | contig 104915 bp, 95 predicted proteins | sample ETNtaG_37_FD_167968 | JGI IMG/M metagenome (GOLD analysis project Ga0187833, IMG submission 167968) | Marine microbial and viral communities from oxygen minimum zone, Eastern Pacific Ocean - ETNP2014_SV_400_PacBio MetaG (Illumina Assembly) | ecosystem: Environmental > Aquatic > Marine >... | reverse complement strand
AATATTTGTGGCTATTTCTAGCTCTAAACAGGGTGTTGACGATACCCAATGTTTAATATTCCTTTCATATTTTATGTCGCTTTTTTCTTACATTTAGACCCAAGATTGCCAACACAGCAATTAGTGAAATTAGACTGATCCAGTTAGATAGCTTCTGCCAAATTGGAATCTTCCAGGTAGTTTTTTGGCCGCTTAAGAATTGCCTGGCGTTCTCACCATCTTCCGCCTTAATGCGATCGCCCGGTTTGCATTCATTTGCTTCCGGATATTGCAGGCATGCGGGATTGTAGATATTAAACATTCCGTCAGCCTGAACCGCAGGTGCACCTCCGGTTATCGGATTATTTTTGAAAGTTTCTGTCTGCCAGAACAATGACTCGTAACAATGTATGTGATTGCTTCCGGAAAAGATTGGAATGAGCTCTTCCAGTCCACCTTTTAGCATAAGCATTTGTGTAACATCTTTGTCCTTAAAGTCTTGATACTGACCCACAAGTTCGCGATGAGTTTGAACTGGCATAACTCGTGGAAGTTCGTTTGTCTGCATTAATGGATAATAAGCAATGATGAATGCAACAACAGTAATGATTCCAGCGCTGATTGAAATTAGAAGTTCATTTTTTCTTACACTCGCCCATTGCATTAACGCATAAACTCCAGCCGCAGTGAGAATAAACGAGAACGGATACAAGAACCTTACGTTGATATGAAGTGACTTAAATATCGGCAAGTTCTCAAGCGGAGTTACAATTACTCCATATCCTCGTGCAAGTTGCGCGAAGAAGTTGATGAAAACTAGCGTAACAATTACAACAAGAATCGATTTGCTGACTGATGATTTGAACTTACTTTTATTTTGCCAAAGAAGATAAAACCCTATCACAATTCCAACCAAAACAATTGGGGAGAGGTAAAGGCTGTATTCATGCGTAGCCCTGTCTGGCATTCCAATGAAACTAAAGAGTTCAGGCATCTGAGGAATAGCCCAGAACGCCTTAGCCATATATTCAAACGGGCAACCATCTGTAAACCTTTCAAATGGTTTTGCACGCGGAATAAAGCGCATAAAGCTCCAAACGGCTGTGAGTTTGCTTAAGTTTATGAAGATCGCCCCAAGTCCGCATGCGGCTGACCTTACTGCGAGAACTTTTAATCGACCCTTCGATGAATTTAGAATTAATTCGAACGGCAAGAATAATATGAATGCCACAATCGCCATCAATGCCACGCTGTATCCCCCGCTATACATTATGAATGCAGAAGTTAAGGAGAATATTGCAGCTTTAGTAATTAAAGATCTGACTGAGCATTTTCTGCGATCAAATATCAGCCACAAAAGAAGTCCGATAAGCGGCATTCCAAAAAATACCAAGTGCCCCGCAATCATGTGCATCAAATAAAATCCCTGAGCAATTATTATAAGAGCAAATACATGCGACCATTGCTTGTTTAATCTGACTATGTCACGACCAAACAAATACCATCCGAAGTAGCCGAGTATCATGGATGCAAACATGCTTAACTGAGATGCTCTCCAAATATCCATGCCCGCAATTGCAAGAAACTGCGGGAGTGAGTAGAACAAATCTTGAGGGTTCCCAAACTGCGGAACTCCCCCACAGAAATGCGGAGTGAAGTAGAAAATGTTTAACCCCTGTCGAGCGAAGTGCCATTGCCCAGCGTGAAGACGTGCGAAGAAGTAAACAAAATCATGACCAAGAATTTCGTTGAAGTTTAGGAACCAGAAGAATACGCCAAGGAAGGCTGTGAATATCAGAAGAAAGCTTATATTAATAAATTCTAAACATTGAATTAACGCCGAAATTTTTCCTTTTAACAAAGACATATTTTATTTTTCCTTGTCTCCTCTCCCCCCAAAAAGGGGGAGAGGGTAGGGTGAGGGGAACGAAGTGCAAATATATCCTGAAATAAAGCCTATAAACAAGTGTAGCTTCTTTAAGTTCATCGTAGTTAGGATAGCAGGTTTTTATGTTGATGACCGCTCAGGCACATTTATCACCTGATATTCGTGTCCTGTAGCATTTAAGAATGCTTCAAGCCCTTCGTGTTTTATAACCAATGTAGCCGTATTCACAAGTGGATGACATTGCAGAGCATCCGCATTCCAAATGGCTTCGTCAAATACCAAACTAACCTGGTGGTCCAAATCATTTATAAGCCCAAGCACCGTGACAGCACCCGGTTCCAATCCCAATCGATCCATTAGACGCTCCGGTGAAGCAAAACTTAATTTACTCTCCTCAAGGACCGAGCTTAAAGCTTTTAAATCTACGCTTTTGTCATACCCGACAACTACCAAAAAGTGCTTGTCGCCTTTTCTGTTCCTAAGAAGCAAATTCTTTGTATGAGCACCGGCCATATCCGGCGTGAGCTCTTCTGCCTCTTCGCAAGTAAACACCGCAGGATGCTCAAACTTCTCGAATTCTATTCGGTGTTGTTCGAGAAATGAGTAGATATCAGACATGTCACCATGGTATCAGTAATGAGACGGTTTAGAGACAGGAAACAATCCATTGTCTTTTTGTTGCCATTTGAGCCAATTTTAAGTAAGTTTGTCCCTGCCTTACGGGGTTGTAGCTCAATTGGTTAGAGCATCCGCCTGTCACGCGGAAGGTTGCGAGTTCGAGTCTCGTCAGCCCCGCCATAAGTATCCTTGAAAGTTCGAACGGCGTTGATGTTACAATGAGCCCATGGATCTTCAGTTACCAAAATCTTTCACGGATCACTTGATCAAACAGAGAGGTGATATGGCAAAGAAGTGGTTTGATGAATTGCCATCAATTGTTCAAAAATGTCAGGAGAGCTGGAACTTTACTTTGGAGTCCAACCCATATGATCTTTATACCAACTTCATCGCGCCCATTCGACTTGAAGATGGGCAAAAAGCTGTGCTGAAAGTTGGCTTTCCAGGAGATGAGGGGGTGTTACCAGAGATGGAGTCCCTGAAATATTTTGATGGTCAGTATTCAGTACAACTTCTCGAAAGTGATGCAACTCTAGTAGCTTTTATCATTGAGAAACTTACGCCCGGTACAGCACTACGAGATGTTCACCTAGAAGATGATGCAAAGGCAACGAGTGCAGCTCTTCCACTACTTAAAAACGTTCTTGTTCCTGTTCCAGAGAAACACAATCTCCCTTCGCTTGCAGACTGGTCAAAGGTGATTGAACAAACAAAGAATATGCACATCAAAGGGAATGTCACCCCTGCGATCCTTGATAAGGCTCAAGAAATCTTTGATGAGCTAAATGGATCTAAAGAAAAAGACATGCTTCTTCATGGAGACTTGCACCATGACAATATTCTCTCGGACGAGGATAGAGGCTGGATAGCTATCGACCCCAAGGGAGTCATTGGTGATCCTGCATATAATGGATCACGCTTCATCATCAACAACTGGAGTAAGCGAACATCCACAGAATTATTGCCGAGCCGTGTCACAGCTGTAGCAGAGGCCTTAGGATACGATGAAAGACGAATAGCTGGTTGGGCGTATGTTGACTTGGTCATTAGCAACTGCTGGTCAATGGAGAGTGGTGATGAAAGTAAGATCAACACGGAGTTTGTTGAAGCACTTGCGTCATACGTGAGCTAGATGCCGATACGTTCGAACAGCATTGAGCACGACCCGCCACATCACTAAAAACGGGAGGCATGTTCGCCTCCCGAATTTGTATTAAGTGATACTGCACTCTGACTATTAGCAACCAAAAGGTTATAAATTGTTATTTCTCGTCCATATTATCAATCCTCCCTTGCAACCTTCCAATTATTTCATCCACTTCTCGAGCTTCTGTGCTCTTATCCATCGCATGCAAAATTTCAGACTTAACGCGAAGAACACCTATGTGATCCATCTCACAATCGAATCCAATTTGTTCTACTCTTTCAATAGCTTCGAAAGATTCCGGATATCTACCCAAATGAAGTAAGCATTCAGCAATACTCCTAACGCACAATACTGCTCTTTGATGATCACCTTGCTGTCGAAGTGCGAACTCTACTTTCTCTAGAATGGGTAGAGCACCATCAAAGTCATCTTTCTCAAACAAATCAAATGCAAACACGAACACCTCAGTTGCTAGCTCAGGATCAATGAGCATTTCTTGCGCGGTTACCTGTGTCAAATCTCTCTTTGAGTCTGAACTTTCACTTTCTGCCATACACGAATATTATACCATATAATTACAATGAGCTCAATTTCTCAAAACTACTTACTGTACATACAGAAGCGGATTCTTTTTGATACCCCTGAGTCTTACCTCGAAGTGCAGGTGGATTCCAGTTGCACCATACACAAGTCCTGTTCGCCCCATCCACGCAATCATTTGTCCGCGCTTAACTATGTCTCCCTTCTCTACATAAAGCTCCTTATTGTGAGCGTAAAGAGTAACTAGATCATTTCCATGATCAACTTCAATTACATTTCCAAATCCCCCATTCCATCCATAGCCTGAGCGAATGACTGTACCTGCTTCCGCCGCATAGATAGGACCCGCGCCTTTCTCCTGCATATCAAGAGCGTAGTGTCCTGCGCGATAATACTGAGTAATAAAGCACTCGGCTGAACACGGTTTTTGCAAAACACCTGCTGTTGGTGTTGGAGTGTATTTCTTTGGAGCTTCATCGCGCGTTGGCTTAGAAGGTTTTACTGGAAGTTTTTCTGGAGGTCCGTCAGGTGGAGTTGGAACTGACAGTTCAGCTGATGGTGCAGGAGTCGGCTCATCCGAAGTAGGCGGGGGATCTGCAGTTGCAATAATTACAGGTTTTCCGATGATTGGAGTTGCACCTGGAATTATTAGCTCCTGTCCTGCAAGGATGAATCCTCCTTTGACTTTATTTTGGGCAACTATCTCTGCTTGTTCAACTCCATAAAGCTCAGAAATTCCTATAAGAGTTTGTCCCCTGCTTACTGTGTGAAGCACTCCGTCGACTGGAAGTATTAGGAGTTCATCTCCGGGCTGCATTACCCCCTGGGTATCCAAGTCGTTAGCCCAACGAACTGTGTTCGCCGCTATTCCATAACGATCAGCAAGCTTCTCCACGCTGTCCCCTTCTTTAACTGTATGAAAAATGCCTTCCGCATATGCACGTCTGGAACCTTGCTGAGATATCGATCCAGATTTCATCAAAAACCCTTCTTCAACCAAAAGAAATTGTGAAGTCGCAATCGAAACCTCCTGAGGAGCAAGAGCCGCTTTGGGTACGTATGGCGGAAACAGTGAACCTAATATAAAAACAAGTCCGCAAATCAATCGGACACGAACAGAAAGCCAACGGGCAGTGGACGAGGGTGCCATCATAGTTATGATACATTAATTTCGGATTCTTGACCCTCGAAGCCTTGGCGGAGTGGGTTCGGATTTCGGATTTCGAATGTAAAGTTTTCGTCTTTATGAGTCTTATCTCCTATTTCTACTTTTTCTTCGATAGTATCCAATATTGTCTTCATATCCTTATATCTTTGTGAAGAATAAAGAAGAACCACAAGATACGACCTGCCATCGAAATCCACCAAAGAGAACAAGCATTCCTTGGCAGCATTTGTTGTCCCTGTTTTTCCGGCTACCACTTTCGCCACTTCATCCAAAGAAGAACCATTAATATGCATGAGCGCATGAGTATGGACTAAATCTATGTAACTGCCCTGAACACTCCTAATGCGAGCACCACGCTTAGAAAGTTTTTTGAATAGTTCTTCGTAGCTCATTACAAAAGCTGCAAGCCAGGCAATGTCCTGCGGAGTGGACCATTGTTCAAAGCTATCTAATCCGATTGGATTTCTAAACCGCGTGTCTTTGAGTCCCAAAGCTTCCGTTCGTGCATTCATCTCTTCGGCAAAAGCTTCAATAGTTCCGCTATGAAAAACTGCAAGCGTGTACGCTGCATCGTTGGCTGACGCGATTAATACAGCCGAGAGTAAATCCTTAACAGTAAAGTCTTCACCGACCGGAAGATACGCTGTGTTTCCATCTATTCGAGCAGCTTTGTATGGAATGGTTACAAGCTCATCCAGTTCATGGTTTTCCAGGATAATAATAGCCGTCATTAGTTTGGTAAGGCTCGCCATGGGTCGACGCACATCAATTTGTTTCCCGTATAATCTTTGTCCACTTTTAGCATCCAATATCAAAACTCCGGAGGCAGAAAGTCTGTTCTCGATTTCCAATGGTTCAGACGGAGGAGAAATAGCCAAATTTTCAATCACAGGAACTACCTCATCCATCGACGGCAAAGAAACTGGAACAAGCCCAAACAAAAGCGCTGCGATAATTGAGCGATACATCCGACGTAGAATAGGCGGAGTGAACGAGTTGTTGAAGTGATTATTCTAAATTTTAGTGTAACTAATAACACATTAGTCAAGAATTTTACCAACAAAGGTTAGGAACCAGAGGAAACAGAGGAATCAGAAGAGAAATACTAAATAATATCCTCTGATTCATCTGCTTCTTCTGTTTCTTCTGTTTTCTTATTTATAGACCACCCTATCCGACACTCTCAAATCAATATATTTCTTCACCTCTTCTGTATTGACACTTTTTAAGAATGTTCGATAACGCAGTAATTGCTCGTTCAAGGGCGATACCATGTCAAACCAAATATCTATCCCCTTATCAAGATGGAGATGATACTCCTGTGCTCGTATATAGACTGTCCTACCTGCGATGGAATGACCGAATTGTTCCGACAATGCCTTTTCGGTTTCCGACATTCTTTCAAGCAATCTGGGCACAACAAGCACATCGCCTTCGACGGGACGAACTCCCCAATCGACAATGCCAATGACAGGTAATGATTTCGAATCTTCCGGCAACGGAACAATTACATATACTCCTTCGTCAGTTAAGTAATCAACTGTTGCTCCAGTTGAAGTTAGATCTGATTCCTGATCAGGATCTATAATTTTTATGCGTGAAATAAGAGGATCCAATTTTATCTTTACACTTAATTCAGAAGGATAAAGTTTTGAAATACTTATATCTTCCAGATCTTTTATAGCATCTTCGAGAGTGCTTGCTACTTCATGAGCAGGCAGGAAGAATAGATGTTTCCCAAAAAACGGTGTTAGAATTTTCTGGACTTCTTCTATGTCCAGTCTGGAATCAAAGCGCACTACTTTAACTTCTCTTACTTGAATAAGCGGTGAAAATATTAATAAACCGAATCCAAGAAGTATAAGACCGAACAAGGCTATCAAAATCCACCACATGCAAGATCGCCACCAGGACTTAAGGGCTCTCTGACCTTTACGTTCGAATTTGTGTAGGAAATCTTTCCACCTGCTTTTCTTGTGCCTCCTCTTGTGCTTCTTTACCAAACGCTTCGTCATAGGAGTAACAGGGCGGTTGTAGCGCTTTGGAAGACGACGAGGTGGTTTGAGCATGCAGCTATAATAGCCAATCTGCCTACTACCCACTACTCACTACACACTATTTCAAGATTTTAAGTAAGTGAGTAGTGGGTAGTGAGTAGTAATAGTACACTCTAACTAATGAAACTCGCGATCGTTGCCGACTGGCTCCCCCTCTACGCAGGCGCTGAGCATGTGATCGCCGAGTTTCATAAACTTTGGCCAGATGCCCCAATATTTACCACAATTGCAAATCATGGGAATCTAGGACCTTTGAACGATGCTGATATAAGGACCAGTCGTTTGCAGAAATGGTACAAGTTACTTGGAAAGCATCACAGATGCCTCCTTCCTCTGATGCCGCGAGAGATGGAGAGGATTGATCTTGATGAGTTTGATGTGATCCTTAGTTCGTCGCACGCAATAGGAAAGGGGATTATTCCTCCAAGCAATGCCACGCACATTTGTTACTGCCATACTCCAATGAGGTATGCATGGGAAATGGAAAAGAAGTATTTGGAAGATTCGAATATTCCGAAGTTCTTTTGGAAAAGAATCAGAAGAAAATTAAATGAGATTAGAAGGTGGGATATGACGACTGCAAAGAGAGTTGATTTATTTTTAGCTAACTCTACAACTGTCGCTGACCGAATTAAGAAAATTTACAACCGTGATGCTACTGTAATACTTCCACCGGTAGCCGACAGATTTTTCGAAAACCGACAACCGACAACCGACAACCGCAACAGCGCGTACTTGGCATTGGGTAGACTGGTTCCTTATAAAAGATTTGATTTAATAATCGAATGCGCGAACAAACATAACATTCCTCTCATGATCGCAGGCAAAGGTCCAGATGAATCGAGACTAAAGAACTTGGCAGGACCGACTGTTGAATTCTTAGGTTATGTTCCTGATGAAAAGTTGCCTGAAATTTATGCGAATTCAAAAGCACTTCTCTATCCGCAAGAGGAAGACGCCGGTATTGCACCGTTAGAAGCTCAATCTCAAGGAACTCCTGTCATCGCGTTTAAGAAAGGAGGAGCTCTGGATACGATTGCAGAGGATATGTCCGGAGTATTCTTTTCGGAGCAAACAGTGCAGTCTCTTAAAGGTGCAATTGATAGATTCGAGGAGATGAATTTCGATTCTGAATCTATTAAGAAAAGAGCTGAAGAATTTAGGGCGGAGAGGTTTAGAGAAAAAATCGAGAGTATCGTTAAGTAAATCTTAATTCCTACTTGCCAACTATTCACTATTCACTTTTAACTATTCACTTCTCATTTTTAATTATTCATTTTGATATATCATCCCATCATGAAACGCTCCCCCACCTCCCACAAAGGCGAAAATGGAAAAGTTGCAATAATCGGCGGTTCGCGTCACATGCACGGCGCGCCATTGCTTTGCGCCCTTGCAGCCGAAAGAAGCGGGGCTGACTTGGTTTATCTTTCTCTCCCCGACTGGCACGAGAATGTTGCGAAGGATACTGCGCTCAATTTTCAAGTTTATCCTTTCCAAATGGATGACTTGCAGGCGGAAGACATAGAACCGGTTTTAAGTTTGCTTGCGACAATGGACTGCGCAGTTCTTGGACCCGGCATTGATCACGCCAATGAAGATAGCAAAAAAGCACTGATGCAAATTATTGAAGGCGCAAGTTGCACACTTGTTCTGGACGCAGCCGCACTTCAACCGGAGACACTCAAATCAGTTAAAGGAAAAACTGCAGTCCTAACTCCTCATCTTGGTGAGCTTGAGAGAATGGAAGTTAAAGAAAAAGAATTGGAGAAAGCTTCGAATGATTCAGGCGCTGTAATCGTACTTAAAGGACCGGAAGATAAAATAGTTGGCTCCGATGGAAAGTCTGAGATTATTAAAGGAGGAAACGCGGGCTTAACAGTTGGAGGAACAGGTGACGTGCTTGCAGGACTGATTGGGGGACTTATTGCACAGAAGATGGATCCTTTTGAAGCAAGTGTGCTGGCAACCAAGATAATTAAGAAAGCGGGAGAGGAATTGGAAGATGATGATGGATATGCGTACAGAGCTAAAGATGTTATAAAGGAGATACCTGAGTTAATTAAAAAAATGTCATGATCAAAGATCCGTTTTCAATCCTGACTCCATTTAAGGACAAATTATCAGTTACTCTTTTTACTAAGGAAGATGATGTGACAAGTGACGATCAGGTTGGAGATAATGTCGCAAGTTTGTGGCAGGTTCATGGCAACAAGATAATCGAAGTTGATTCCCCCACTTCACGCGAAGAACAAGCTGACGGATTAGTGACTAACAAAAAAAATCTGATACTCAGCATCAGAATGGCCGATTGTCAGCCAATTCTTGCCTACAATCCCGAATCAAATACAGTTGGATTAGTCCACGTTGGATGGAAAGGACTTATTGCAGGCGCAATACCAGAGTTTTTTATGATCACAGATCCACTTAAGTCTTACGTTTGCATCGGCCCCTCGCTCTGCCAGAAGTGTGCGATCTTTTCTGATCCTAATAATGAATTGCCCAATGTTGATCCTAAGTTTTTTGATGAAAACAATTGCGTGGATCTAATGGGAGCAGCTGACAAGCAATTAGTTGACCTTGGAGTCCCCGCTGACCGCATTGAAAGAATGACTGACTGTACCAGTTGTAATCCAGATAAGTACTGGGCTTACAGGGGTGGAGATCGTGAGGAAGTTAAGGCTGGGCATACAAATGTTTTGGTTTGTTATTTGAAATAACATCCCCCCTCTCCCCAACCCTCTCCCGACCTCGCTCCGCCGTAGCGGCTACGCGAAGGCGAGAGGGAGAGGGAACTTTGCAAATGCAAATCTCAAGTTGATTGTCTAGCATGACAAAGTTTCCCTCCCCCCTTGGGGGAGGGTCAGGGAGAGGGGATGAAGTTACGTCCAAACGACCGTTGAGCAGGGACGCTTTACTCCTGGTTGTTTCCAGGTGGGTGGCCGCATCCTCGGACCACGGTCCTCGGAGAGTTAGCCTCCCGTAATGCGCGTTGAGGATAAACGTATACTGCCCTGACGAGTCGCTGAGACTAAGTGATTATATCAATAAATAATCCCTAATGAAGCTGACAGAGTGGACAGTCGGAGTACAATAATAGCTCATGACAACTATTCACTATTAACTATTCACTATTCACTTGTTATCACTCCAAGAACGATTACAGGCTTCGAATCAACTATTAGCGACCTATGCCATTCCGCATCAAGGAATACTGGGAAGAGCTCACAGGGAACCTGAGGATAAAACACGATTTCCTTTTCAACGAGATCGAGATCGACTGATACACACCAGAGCTTTTCGTAGACTGAAGGGGAAAACTCAGGTGTTCGTTGCCGGGCACGGAGATCATGTAAGGACAAGACTGACGCATACAATGGAAGTGGTGCAAATCAGTCGAGACATCGCACGTACACTTCAACTTAACGAGGATCTGACTGAATGCATAGCAATAGCACACGATCTGGGCCACCCTCCATTCGGCCATGCAGGTGAAGAGGGCTTGGATGAGTGGATGAAAGAATTTGGAGGAAGGTTTGAGCATAATGAACAGTCGCATAGGATTGTGACCTTGCTTGAGTCTCATTCTTCGCTTGCCCAAGGGCTTAACCTTAATCAGGAGATATTGGAAGGACTTCTCAAACACACAACGCCTTATGATCTTCCACAGGCAATTGTTTCTAAGTCTCCTACTTTGGAAGCACAAGTAGTTAACTTAGCTGATGAGATTGCATACACGGGTCATGATTGTGAGGATGGAATAAGGGCCGGCCTCTTTACTCTTGAGGAGATACTTGCAGTACCTCTGGCGAAGCAAGCACATGATCTAACGATTGAACGTGGAACATCATTGCGCGGTTCAATAATCAATGTTTGCGTAATGGACCTATACAAAGCAACCTCAGAGGAACTTGCGTCCCAGCGTATTAACACGCTAGAGGATGTTAGCAAAGCAGTCACTCCCCTTGTTCACCTAACACATTCAATGCGCAAGGACTTGGATGAGCTTAGAGGGTTCTTGTCCAAACGTATGTACTTCTGCCCACAGGTCAGAAACAAGAGTGAAGAAGGCAAAGCTCTGATTATTGCGCTTTGCAATGGGCTAAAAGATAAACCGACTAATAAAGTTCTAGCCATTCAAAAGAAGACTGATTCCGGTTTGGAGGAAGCAGTAAAAGACTTCGTTGCAGGAATGACTGATCATTTTGCAATGGAACAATCCGTCTAGATCTTGGGGAGATATCCCAGCGGATCAACATGAACTCCGCCTCTGATAACTTCCAGATGAAGATGCGGACCGGTTGAAAGCGGACCTGCACCCATTGAGCCCGGACGTCCGCCACTAAGTGCAATTACATCTCCGCGATGAACCACCTGACCTTCGCGGACTAAGAATTCACTGACGTGTCCGTAAAGTGTCGCACCACCCGGATGAGAAATGATGATGTACTGATATCCGCTATCTCCTTCGTACAAAACTGACACAACTCCTTCCGCAGATGACCTAACTTCTGAGTTTTGTAGAACCGGAATATCAATTGCCTCATGCGTAAGTCCGAATCTTTTCTCGTACTCTTCGTCATGGAACAAAGCTGAAATTCCTTCGGTGGGTTCAACGGGCCAGCTGAGTCTGAGAGGCATGCTTGGATCTCCACTTGCAGCAAGCGCTCTAATTTCTGCCGCCCTGATTTCAAATAATGCAGTTCTTATGTACTCCTCGGAAACTCTTCTGTCTTCAAGTAGCATGAGTAACTTCGTGCGCGCATCCTGCCACTCTCTTTGCTGTTTTTCTGACCAGTCTTTGCCGTACTCAGCTTTCTCGTTTTCAAGAACGCCTAATTGATATCTGAGTATCTCTTCACGTCTTTCCAATACTGCAATCTCCTGACGTTCACGTTGAATAGTTGATTCTGCATTCTGAACTGACGCAGTCAAAGGACCTCCCATTGGCAACTTTCCTGAGTTCACCATCAATTGTAGCCCAATGAACAGACCAATAGTTCCGCCAAGAATTGCAAGGATTCTGAATGGTCTGTGAATATGAATGTTTATCTCAAGCATCAAACTATTATAGCAGATTTTGACCGCTCAGACTATGCCGCTGTTCCCTGTAACCTATGTCCTGATTTTAAAATATTGCCATCATTTGCCCTTTCGGCACTCGCCATCATTCTCACTATTCTTTCATACTGCTCATCGGTTACTTGGCGAACAGGAGCAAATTCAGATAAGGGCATTGGTCTATTTGGAAAATTAGCGTACTCAGCATGAGGCACAGTAAATGCAGGTAATTCCCTTGCGCCGTTGGATAAGCCTCTTCCCATAACAAGCTCAGACTATACTTCTCTAACTGTTCTTTCAAGGACAGAATTTAGCTGTGAACTCGTCAACTAGCTTTTCAAATATCTCATGGAATTCATCAACCCTTTCAGGAATCGGGTCGAATGAGTTGTTTTTAATGTAAAGCCCTTGGTTGATCTCTATCTGAATGCCAGGGACCAGAAATGGAGGAATCCTGCGCCTGTGACAATGGTGTCCCAGAATATATTTGCCTGAGTAGGGAAAATTGACCTCGACGGAGTATCCTCGGTTTTTGAAGAAGTCGCGGAAGAAAACAGTTCGGTCGCGCGAGCATGACGTGTAGTTTCCATTTCCAATGTTGATATCCGGACGGTCTTTGCCACTGTCTTTTTTTAAGCTTGGACCGACTGACAGGAATGAATGTCCATCTATTAAAAACTTTGCATGCGGAATTACTTCATCAATTTTTTCATGATACGGATCGTGGTACTTCTTGATCAACGAATCAACAACTTCCTGCGAAGGCTCTTCCTTATAAACATTTTTCTCGTCCCAAGTCGTATGAACCGTTACCCCCTCCGCCGCTTGCTTGTACTCTGTTGAAATATCATCCGGCGCGCGATTTACATCGACAATAACGCGGGAAGTATCGCACTTAACCGTGTACACATTCCCGATTGTGAAAATCTGATCTGTGTACAGATCCGTGTAACCCAGAAGATCTTCTTCGCTCAGCTGAATATAATCCTTTACCTCCTCAGGAATTTTATTCGAGGCGTGCGGTATCGAGACGAGGATTGGGCGGATATCAGGAGTCATGATTTAGATTATTAATTAAAGTGATAGGGGTCACAGGTCGCAAGTCACAAGTCTTGTGACATGTGACATGTGACAAAACGGAATCTAAACCATATAAAACATTGTTAATCATCATCTTTTTTTATTGTATATGTTTGTGTAAAGAAGAGAGATGCCGGTACTACTGTTGCACCTTTAGAAGTTTCAACCACTACGCCGGCAAGAGTAAATGATTTAACTTTTCCGTTAACGTCACCAACGGATATTTCGCTTCCAACTTCAATGTTTCTCTTTAGGTGCTGGCAAAGAAGAGCATTCTCCAAAACAGTCCTTGCGCTTAATACAATTGCAAGACCGCAGATCAATAAAATGGCTGCGAAGAATATAAGTACATTGGTCGTAATAAAGGAAAGGTTTAATCCAAGCTGTTCAACCGCAGCAAGAAATACGAAAACCAAAACAATCATTTGAACTGCACGCCCTACTGACCTTTCATATCCAAGACCCGTTTTGGAAATTGATTGGACTACAATCGTTTGCAAAAACTTAGCAAGAAGCATTCCAAATACAACAATCAAAAATGCCGCGATGACCTGAGGAATATATCGCGTCACTACCTCAAGTGCATTGGATACTTTTTCCAAGCTCAGAATTTCTGATGCAAAGATCAACGTAACCAAGATAGTCAGCCAAAAAACCAGAAGGCCGAGTATTCCGGACGCGCTCTTATGAATTCCAATGCCCTTAAGCATCTTATCGAGAGGAGTCTTTGCAACCAGCTTATCAATTGCAAAGAAAGCAAGAAGTTGGACACAAAGGCGATAGAAAATAGATGCGACTATCCAGCCAGCCAATACTATCAATATCGCAAGCAAGGCTTCGGGGAAAATATCCATCATTTTCTCATAAGCCTGCAAAGCGGCTTCTCTGACCAAGGTATTTGTACGAGTGAGAATTGTTTCCATAGCTAGAATTATAGCAGAAAATGGCAAATTTGTGTAGCTTAAGCCATCAGCTATCATATCCCCATGCAAAAACTGAAGATTCCTCTTTTTATCATCCTCCCATTCCTCGCCTTTGGAGCTTCCCTATTCCATGGCTTTGCACCTGTGGATGACTCATTTCTGATTGTGGAGAATCTGGCGATACGTGCTATTAATTGGGAGAACCTCAAACACTTCTTTACAACATACGATCCTGAACTTTATATACCTCTAGTTTTCGTAAGCTTCCAGTTCAATTATCTGATCGGTGAACTTGCTCCATTCAATTATCATCTGACTAATATTCTGATCCACATTATAAATGCGCTACTCGTAACTAGGATACTGATGCAACTCTTGGCATCCAACAAATCCAATGCAAGCGAGAATGAAGATGTCAATTGTCAATTGCCTGTACTGAGCGGAGTCGAAGTGTCAATTGTCAATTGTTCCTCAAGAAAAGCACAGCTTGCATTATTCGGTGGTTTGATATTTGCCATTCATCCATTAAATACAGAAGCCGTTGTGTGGCTTGCTGGAAGAAAAGACTTGCTCTCCGGACTTTTCTTCTTTGCGTCACTTACTTTTTATCTGGACTTCATCAAAGGCAATCGCAAAGCTTACTGGCTTAGCATCACAATGTTCCTACTCGCACTACTTTCAAAAGTTATAGCTGTAACTCTTTTGGGAATTCTAATTCTGCATTGGCTACTTTTGAGAACCCGAACCCGAAAACCGAGCCCGATTACAATCGTTCCTTACTTAATCCTAACTCTGATCTTTGTTGTAGTTGCCCTCGGCGGCAAAGCCCGCGTCATCGCATCCGTAACTCTTATCGATAAAATCCTCGTCGCCTGCAAAAGCACAATCTTTTATATATATAAATTCTTGATACCAAATGATTTGACTATCATTTATCCACTTCAAGGAGACATATCTCTGACTGATATGCGGATTCTCCCAAGCGTTATACTCGCAATTATTCTAATTATGATTGCTATTAAATCACTCAAGAAACATCCAGTTATTACATTTGGAATCGGATGGTATTTGGTGACCCTTGCTCCAACGTATCTGAACATTGGAAAAGCAAACTTAGTATTCTTCGCAGTTGATCGTTATGCGTATTTACCAATGGTTGGGCTTCTAATCGTTCTTGTTTATATTTATAAAAGCATTCGACCAATCGCAAGATCAACTATTATTATTATTCTAATAGTCCTCTCAATCAATCAAACAAATACATGGAAAACGCCTGACGGAGTTTTTAGGCGAACCCTCTCTATTTATCCAGAATCAGTCGGAGCTCGCGTTGGTCTTGCAACAATCCTCAGGCATCAGAATAAGTTTGAAGAAGCATTTAAAGTTATAACCGAAGGAGTGAAGTACATGGATCATTCCCTCCTGCACATGAACGCAGGATTTGTTTACGCGGCAACAGGGCAGGTGACTGACGCGGAGGAAAGATTCCGCACAGCAATTAATATGGATCCAAATAATCCTGAGCCTTACTTTTCACTTGGTTCACTATTTGAACAAACAGGAAGATCTGATGAAGCAATCTCATTTTATGAAAAAGCGGTTGAGCTTGATGGCTCGTATGTAATTGCCAGAGCTAAGCTTGGAAACCTCTACCTTAAAAAGAACCAAACTGATAAAGCCCGTGAACAGTTTGAAAAGGCGCTTGAGTGGAATAAGTTTTCTGTTGAGGCGAATGAGGGGATACGAAGGATCCAGGATGCAAGTATTTAAATTATCCCTTACTATTTCTCTTTATAAGCCTTTTCCTCTGCATCGCCTTAAATGCTTTCTTGCCTTGATCAATCGATATCTTACTATCGAACTTAACTTCGCCGCCAACAACTGAAGCTCCTAGAAGCCCCGATGTTTCATTTATACATTGTGCTACTTCTTCAACACTAAGTTCCCCCTTAGGCTTAAGAGCCATATCAAGTGCGCCAACTTCCTCGGCTTCAACGAGTGAATCAACATCCAGTAATTCTTTTCCATCTAAACCACTAAGCCTCACATTCAATTTATCTCCTGAGCTGTACTTACTATCTGTTGCATATCTGAGTAAGTTCATAGCTTTACTACGCTTAATCAAATCATCCAGGTCAACTCCTTGCTCGTCTAATTCGTTTTGAAGTTGCTGCATATCTTCATTTCCTTTTTCAGGCATTGCTTCCATCGTTCTGCCACTATCGAGTTCCGTTTGATATTTTTCGTGCATAAGATCAAACCATTTTTCTTCCGCAGCTGTAGCTCCCTGCGGCATGTTCTTGTCAAAAGCAGCCTGTGCGGATTCTCTGTTTTCTTCCCATAGCTCTTCCACCTGAGTAGTGGGGGGAGGAGAGCTATTCATATCATTTAAAAGCTTATTAACTGTTCCAGCTATAGATCCTTCGGCTCTATTTTCTAAATCAGACACTCTTTTCTGTGCAGCTTCCTTAGAAGCTTCCTCAGCTTCTTGCATCGTCTCACCTGATTTAAGCCTTCCTCTTAAATCCCTGAGGAACTGATCCTTGACCGGAGCCAAATGTTTCACCCATTCGTAGAAATTTTTTCCGACTAATTCTTTTTCTCCTCCACTCATTTGATTCGTTGCAGACTCACAAAGCTCAGATGCATCTCCACTTAAACGCGATTCTGCATCCTCCATAATGTTTTCTCCACTAACCATTTTCTCAAACTCTTCTTCCCAATTTTTAATGTCCTCCTCCGGCCCCATTTCCGTCTCATCTCTTTTCTCTTCTATCTCTTCCATCGCTTCATTATCACTTGCTCCCATTTCTTCGACTGACTCTGCATCTTTTTTTAGCTTAGATTTTTCTGTTTCAACCGTTTCCAATTTACTAACATTGGCCCCCAATTTCTTGTCGGACTCTTCTATGCGTTGTTTTAGCCCTGCCTGAACTTCTTCCATTGTTGTGGGTGCACCTGCCTCGGCTTCGAAACCATCATCATCGATACTTTCATCGCTTTCGTTTTGCCCAATATTGTCGAGTTTTCCACCCATATTTGTTTTTGTTTATTTCTAGCTATTTTACCTTAAAAGCTTCATAATTACAAGATTTGCCCGATTTCTGCCCTGCATGTCGACACAAGCAGCGCATGGCACTTAGAAGTGAACGTAAGATGTACCAACGTGTATGTGACAAATGTAGCGAGAATATGCTTTCTGTTTACCCAGAGGATGCTCCTTATAAGGTATATTGCCAAAAGTGCTTCTGGGAGAATATTGAGTAGTGTAATATTAGTACACCTTAGGCGCGTAGCTCAGTTGGCTAGAGCACTGGTCTCCAAAACCAGGGGTCGAAGGTTCAAATCCTTCCGCGCCTGCCATTCAGCTTCGCAAGCTTCGCAGAATGACATATGCCTAAGGCAAAGGTTCTACGAAGCTCGCGAAGTAGAACCGCGCCTGCCAATATACTCATTAAAACTAATGAACCCCAGTAGGCTATGAGCTAAACTCGCCGTAATGAACGACCCTTCTCAATCCCCATTTCTCTCAATCGTCATCCCCGTTTATAACGAGGAAAAGACACTTGAAGAAATAATTACCCGTGTACACAGATCATGCGGAGATTTTTCTGAAGTAATTATTGTTGATGACGGATCGAAGGATTCTTCATTGGAGATTATTAGGAAGCTTGCGCGTCACGGCACTCGCGAGTGCCGTGACACGCCTCAAGATACTGTTCTGACAAAAGAGAATGGGGGGAAAGGCTCCGCAGTCAGAATGGGTTACGCTCAGGCCAAAGGAAAATATGTGATAGTTCAAGATGCGGATCTTGAATATGATCCGGAGGAGATTCCTGAATTAGTTAAGTTTGCAGAAGAGAATGATCACAAAGCTGTTTACGGTTCGCGGAGACTTAAGAAACAAAAGCAATTTACTCATTTGCTGACTTTTCTTGGAGGTACTGTTCTTACTTATATATTCAACATTCTGTACTTCAAAAAGCTTTCTGATCAGCCTACTTGTTACAAAATGGTCAGAAACGATGTACTCAAAACTCTTCCGCTTAAAGAAAACGACTTCAGGTACGATCCTGAAATTACAGCGCTTCTTGCACGCAAAAAAATTCATATCGCCGAATTCCCTATTTCCTACCATCCAAGATCTTACAAAGAAGGTAAAAAGATTTGCTGGAAGGATTGGTTTAAATGGTGCTGGGTATTTTTGAAGTTGAGGTTTGTGCCAATTAAATATCTCACTTAATTCGGCTAGCTTTTGGCTTTTAGCTTCATTAGCTTTTTTTGGTTGTCACCAATAATTGCCTCAATTTAAGCTAATTAAGCTAAAAGCTATAAGCTAAAATATATCCATGCCCCACTGGAAGACACTAATCATCGCCTCATCAATAGCTATAGCCCTGATAATGCAGGGTCCATTTTTAATCCACATTTTGAATCCTGCGTACAAAGGAGTATATGTGCATCTAAATTCTGATGAGGAAATTTATCTTGCACGCATTCAGGAGGCGTTGACTGGTAATTTGAATCAGGTATCTGAAGCTTTCGTAGGAGAAGAAGGAATGGTCGGTTCACAATTTGCTTTGATTGAACTTAGTCTTGGAATGATTCTCCGTCCAGTCTTTGATCACTCTTGGGTAGTTCTGACGATCATGGACTCAGTAATTCCGGTTCTGATATTTCTTGTTCTTATTTGGTTCCTGAGCATATGTGGTTTTACACGCCTTCAATCTTACGCAGGTTCTCTAATATTGATTGCAACACAACTTTATAATTTAAACCGTCCAATCCATCTGCGCTCAAGCTTTTTGCTGATGATGCTTGCTCTGACTGCTTTAAGTTTAGCTTACGCAAAAAAACGAAAGGGACCCACTGTAATTGGAGGGATGTTGCTTGGTACTTTAGTAGGAGTTTATGTTTGGAGTTGGACATTCGCCTGGCTTTGGTTAGGACTGATGGTGATTTGGAATTTAGTTGAAAACTTCACGAAAACCGACAACCGACAACCGACAACCGAACTAAAAATTCTACTTCTATCTGCAATTATTGGAGTTATCTTTGCACTTCCTTTCGTTTTCCAGACTTTGTCTGTGATGAACCATCCGTTAGCTGACGTGGCAGTGTTTAGAAGTGGCATGCGCCCCGGACGATTACCTGAGTCGTGGATATATAGCGCACTATTCCTGACGATGATTATGGGACTGATAATTCTGCTCAAGAAAAAATACAAAGAGCTTGAACCGCACCGTCCGGCAATTGTAGTTGTATTCACCGCATTTGTAGTAATGCACCAACAGGTGATTCATGGAACTGTTTTTAATTTTGTTTCGCACAGCATTTTTTCACTTCTACTCGCAGCTATTGTTGTGATTCTTCTTGCGTGGAAATTTAAATCTAAGATTCTGATAATCCCCGCACTTGCCGCAGTCCTCTATATCTCTGCAATTGCATACGACGGAAGGTGGATAATCAAACAATGGAATCCCTCTCCGGAAAACTTCGCATCGCAACATTTGTCAGATCTTCTTTCAACTCTTGATGAAATCCCGCGCGCAAGGATTCTGTCTGACAGGGATACACAGAGTTTGATCACATCGCATACGCATCACGATGTTGTTTATTCAATTTATTTAAAGAATATTCTTCTTTCCCACAAAGAAAATGCACAGAGAGTATGTCTGACTTACTTGCCGCTTGATCCGAATCTGAGGAATCTTGAGGCTTCCCGCAACCTGGTTTATGCAGACGCACTCGGCGCATTTCCAGATCCCAAGATCCGCGAAGAAGAACTTGAGCTGGTCAGAAACGAATGCTCACAAGTTGATAAGGAGCCTGAGAAATTCCTAACTCAATATGGAATTGACCTGGTAGTCTGGGACGAAAAGAGGAATCCTGAATGGGACTTGAACAGGCTAAAATCTGAGCTCCAGATCATGGAAAGAGGGGAAGGATGGTCGGTTTGGAAGATTACCTCTTCTTCCAACCACCTTTCCTCTTAGGAGCGTGCCTCTTTTTCTCAAGCCACTCCGCAGCATCCATAATAGTCACCTTGTAAGGATCCATCGTCTTTGGAATCGATGCATTCGTCGTTCCATCAGTTACATATGGACCGTAGCGACCATCTTTGACCTGTATCTCATCTTTTGTATTAGGATCATTGCCCAAGATTTTAAGCGGTTCAGACATTTTTTTCTTCTTTTCTTTTGCAGTTGAAATTATTTCTAGTGCCATTTTTAGATCTACGCTCCCCGGTTCCATATCAACCGGAAGTGTCCCTGTAACTTTGCCCCAGCGAACATACGGACCGTATCTTCCCAAGTTTACCGTGACAACCTCGCCACCTTTCTTACCAAGTTCTTTTGGGAAACTAAGCTGATCGAGTGCTTCCTCCAAAGTAATTGCATCCTTTTTTAGTTTGGAAGGTACGGATGCACTCTTTGGTTTTTCTCCTTTTTTGTAATCCTCCGGCCTTCCAATCTGAATGTACGGACCAAAACGACCTGTGCGGACTAATATTTCTAAACCTGATTTTGGATCCTTTCCAAGTATTCTCTCTTTCATAATATCTTCTTTTTTTACTTCTACTTTCTTGGATGCAATCAGCTTTTCGAAAGGCCCAAAGAATCCTTTTATAAACTCTACGCGTTTTTCTTTTCCATCCGCAATATCATCAAGGGACTGCTCCATCTTCGCTGTGAACTTCAAGTTCACAATATCTGCAAAGTGCTCTGCAAGAAGGTCTGTAACAGTGAAAGCTACCTCTTCCGGTATTAATTGCTTGCCTTCCTTCTTTATATAGCCCCTCTGCTGAATAGTACTGATTGTTGGAGCGTATGTACTTGGTCGTCCAATTCCTTCTTCTTCAAGCTTTTTAACCAGACTCGCTTCCGTATATCTGGGCGGTGGCTTGGTGAAGTGTTGTACCGGTGAGATTTCATCGCACTCAAGTTCATCACCTTCTTTAAGCTCTGGCAGGAACTTCTCACCACTGTTTTGATCTTCATCTTTTCTGTCTGATTCTTCCGATTCATCTTTGCCCTCCATGTACACACGAAGATATCCATCGAATAGAATAGTTTGTCCTGTTGCGCGGAATTGATAGTTATTTACATCAATGTCTGCACCAACTCTTTTTAATTGAGCTACAGCCATCTGAGTTGCAATAGAACGATTCCAGATCAGTGTGTAAAGCTTTAGTTGTTGATGATCCAGAACTTCTTTGAGTGAAGCTGGCGTACGATCCATCTCGGTTGGCCTAATCGCTTCATGTGCTTCCTGCGCTCCTTTACTCTTAGTTTTATATTTTCTCGGAGTCGAAAGAATATATTCACGCCCATATTGTTCCTCAATCACTCTTTTGGCATCGTCAAGCGCCTTTTCACTCAAATTAACAGAGTCCGTCCTCATGTATGTAATAAGTCCCGTACTACCTTCCCCCTTTCCGGTACTAACTCCTTCATAAAGTTGTTGAGCAACCACCATTGTCTGCTTGACGGAGAATCCAAGTTTTCTTCCCGCTTCCTGCTGAAGAGTTGAAGTTGTAAAAGGAGGTGGGGGACTTTTCTTTAATTCTTTTTCGTCGACAGATGAAACTTTAAAGTCAGAACCAGTACAGTCCTCTTTTACCTGCATTGCTTCCTTTTCATTAGAGGGAACAAATTTTTTGCCGTCCTTCTTTGTTAGATCTGCTGTGAACTCTTCCTCCTTGCTTGTTTCTAGTGAAGCAGTAACAGTCCAATACTCAACTGGAATAAAAGCCAGAACCTCACGTTCGCGGTCTACAATAATTCTTACAGCGACTGACTGTACTCGCCCCGCAGAAAGACCTCTGTACACTTTGCTCCAGAGGAACGGTGAAAGAGTGTATCCAACCAAGCGATCGAGTATGCGTCTGGCCTGCTGGGCTTCCACAAGTTTTTCATCAATTTCTCGCGGATTTTTTACAGCTTCATCAATGGCTTCACGTGTGATCTCGTGGAATACAATACGTTTAACTTCTTGATCCTTATTTATCTTGAGTGCCTGAATAAGATGCCACCCGATCGCTTCTCCTTCGCGGTCTTCATCAGTTGCAATCCAAAGATCATCTGCCTTTTTCATTTCTTCCTGTAATTTTTTTACAACAGTCTTCTTTTCTTTTGGAACTTCGTATACAGCCTCGAATGTATCTTCCGTATCTACACCCAATGTTGATGCAGGCAAATCACGAACATGCCCCATGCTCGCATGTACGGAATAATCCTTCCCAAGGAAACGCTTTATTGTTTTTGCCTTTGTCGGGCTCTCGACAATTACTAAATGCATAAAATTAAGTTTGTAGAGTAACGGGCGGGAGACTAGAGAGTGTGCACCCCTTTTGTCAAATTCAAAGCCCAAAAATAGGGGGGCGTTCCGCACCAAAGCGGAACACTTTTTTTAGGTTTACATAGCTTAAAAGTGGTAAGTGGAAAAAGATTTTTTTGAAGGGGTATTGACTCTTGTTTTTCCAGTGACACAATACTTACGACCCGCCCCTGCCTGCCGGCAGGCAGGCAGGCCGGAGGGGAGGGTGCATTTCCAGTGTATTTAAGAAGGAAATCTCCTTTTTAATTCATTGTTAATACACCAAAATGTCACCTTTTCTGTTCATCTTTCGTATTCACATTTTTTGGCTTGCCTAAGCCATTCTCCTGTATTTCTGATGGAGATTTTGAAATCAATCTCGATTTTTTGGCTTGCCTAAGCCATCTCTATGCGTAGACTGCATAATAGATCCTACTTACATTCCCCCTTTTGCCCATGTCAAAGCAGGATATCATCAATGCAATAGCAGATGCAGCAGGCATTACAAAACGTTCCGCAGGCGCCGCACTGGAAGCACTTACAACTCTCGTAACTAACGAGTTAAAGAAGGGCAACTCGGTTACCATTACAGGCTTTGGAACATTCCGTGTTTCTCAGCGCGCTTCTCGAATGGGTGTTAATCCACGCAACCCATCACAACGCATTTCCATCCCTTCAATGAAAGTTCCCGCTTTCAAGGCAGGGAAGACCCTGAAGGACGCGATAAGGTAAGTAATTTTATATTGTTGTGTTGTTTAATTGTTAAATTGCTAAATTGTTCGGCAAAGCGTTGCGCATGTTTGGTGTCACAGTTTATCGAATCAAAGTTATCTACTCGCTCTGCGAACAATTTAACAGTGCTCCTCTGGAATAACCTCAAGAATCTTTGTAGCTTGAACTGCTATTGCCAGGATTAGCAATTTAACATTTTATCTCTTTTTATTTCACCCTTCGCTAATAAAACGCTAAGCTTATTCCAATCATGGATAATAAATTAATCGAATCCACAGTATCAGAAATCCTAAAAAGATTGAATTTGGATTTCACAAAAGTCGTAATCAGCGAAGAGGACGACATTATTCGCGTTGATATAGAATCCAAGGATCCAAGTCGAATTATTGGTTGGCACGGCGAAACTCTGAATGCAGTTCAACATATTGTAAAAGCCATTATCAGAACGCAGGAGAAGTTGGATCGCGCACCATTCATTGTTATGGACGTTGACGGATACAGGCGCGCTCAGGAAGAGAAGGTATGTAAGATTGCTGAACAGAAAGCTGACTTTGTAAGGCGTACAGGAAATCGCGTTGCACTTGCTCCTATGAGCCCATACTTTCGTCGTATAGTGCATCTTCATGTAGCTAATAATGCGAATATGCAAGATCTAATGACCGAGAGTGCAGGCGAAGGAGATTATCGCCAGATTGTTCTGCGACTAAAGGATGGAGTAGAAAAAAGCGGAGGAGAAGGTGGTGAACTTCAACCGGTTATTGAAGATGAGAAAGATGGTGGATTAGATAATTTGGATATATGATAACAATTGACAGTTAACACGCTCATCCCGCTTTAACGGGATTCGCTCTTAACAATTGACAATCTCTTTTTACTTTAATAACAAGAAGTTAATTGTTAAGAGTCCGCCGAAGGCGAACGTGTCAATTGTTAACTGTTAATTGTTTTCTTCCACTCCTCCATCAACCTCTTCTCATCCTTACTAAGCTTACTAGGTATTTCTACTCCAATAGTCACATAATGATCTCCGTGACGAGAGCTTCCCAAAACTGGCATTCCTTTTCCTTTTACTCTAAAGATCTGATTTGGCTGAGTGCCCGCTGGAATCTTGAGCTCGGTATCCCCATGAACTGTTTTAACTTTAACTTGCGTACCAAGTATTGCATCAAGAACTGATAATACTGAGTGCGTTCGAATGTCATCGCCATCGCGTTCAAATCTAGGATCAGGCCTTATTGCAATTAGAAGATATAAATCACCAGATTGCGCCCCATGCCTTCCAGCTTCACCCTTACCAGCTAGTCGGAGAGTTTGTCCATCATGCATTCCCGGAGGAATATCCAGGGTTACAGTTTCTTTTTTTTGAATGCGTCCTTCGCCCGAACAAGCTGAACATTTTTTATCCGGCACTCGCCCTGCACCAGAACAAGAAGAACATACAAAATTTTGTTGAATGACTCCAAAGAATGATTGTGCAGTCTTGGTTTGTTGACCAGTTCCTCCGCAATCAGAACACATGATCATTTCTGATCCTTTCTCCGTCCCTTTGCCCTCGCACTCATTACAAGAAATAAATGTTTCTAAAGCAATTGTTTTTTGCGTGCCCTTCACAGCTTCATCAAATTCAATAGTAAGCCTAACTTCTCTGTCTCGACCGCGCTCGCTCCTCTGTGTCCTGCCTCCGCCTCTATTACCTCCAAAGAAACCCTCAAAAATATCGCCAAGCCCGCCCATGTTTTGAAAACCAGAGAAATCAAAACCTCCGGCGCCTCCTGCTCCTCCAACTCCTGCTGAGCCGAAGGTATCGTATTGCTTTCTTTTCTTATCGTCACTGAGCACTTCATAGGCTTCGTTAACTTCCTGAAATTTGTGCTCTGCCTCCTTATCATCCTTGTTTTTGTCCGGATGAAGCTCTTTGCTAAGTTTTCGGTATGCCTTCTTTATATCGCCAACGGAAGCATCGCGAGAAACACCGAGGATGTCGTAATAGTCACGGGGCATTTGGCAGAAAGGATAGCGCTAATAAGGAGTCATAAGAAGCAGAAGATCGAGAAGATTTACCATATGAGCCATATATTCAACCATTCTCAAGAGCCTCATTCTATGCTATAATGATCTGATGCAACCTGAACCAAGTTTACTAAAGGCAATGAGGAGAATGACGCTCAGTTTGAGCGTAATGTGTTTGGCCTTTGTGGCATTCGCAGTAACAAATATCGAGGAACCCTCGCTCCAAGCACGTTTACTCCCCGGTCACATGCGAGGTGTGGTTCCATGGAAAACATTCACAGCAGATGATATAGAAATGGGCATAACAGCCCCTGCTCACGTTAATGTCTTATTTCAAATACCTCCAAAAGAAAAGAAGGTATACAGAAAAGTTCTATTTGGCAATAGCGGATATAATGTACGTTACTGGGGATACTGTTTCCCGGAAGATTACGAAAAAATGCAGCAAATGAAGAGGCGCGGACTTCCTGGACGCATTTTCCTTTCGGAAAAGGAAAGAAGCGTCAGGCGACAAAAAGAAAAAAATATAAGGAGAACTAAATTCTCGCTATCTAGAGACTACTCAGAAAAAAAACTAAACCAAGCAGAATACAACAGGGGACGAGTTCGCCATCAAATGGAAATATTTGAAGGAGGTACGACTTGTTACTTGATGACAGAAACTCCCATCTCTATCGGAATTGATAAAGACGGCGATGGAGTTAATGCTTACATTGAAGCAGATCAAAAGTCCGATCCGGATATTGAGGATACCGACGGAGATGGATTGAATGACGGGATAGAAATCTTTTCTCTGGGTACCAGCCCCGTAATGAGGGATTCAGATGGAGACGGAATAGTTGATGGTCTGGAGGATTACAATAGAAATGGAAGAGTAGATATGGGAGAAACAAATCCACTGCAAATAGACTCCGATCGGGATGGTCTTTGTGATGGACTTTGTAGAGTTGACACACACAGCAAAAAGGTGCGCGGTGAGGATGTTAACCTTAACGGTAAAGTTGATAAAGGTGAGACCGATCCTACGACCGAAGACTCGGATAGAGACGGCATTTTGGATGAACAGGAGTACTTTAACTGTATGTTGAAATCGGGCAAATCTTGTAATTATGAAGCTTTTAAGGTAAAATAGTTAGAAATAACGACTCGTAGTGAGTCCAATCGAAATATGCAAAAACAAACTTCGACAAAGGCAATCTCCCTAATGATTCTGGCAACGATACTCTTTGTACCAGCGACCGCGCTCGCATACCTTTTGCCAGAAGAAGTATTACAAGGAAATGAAATGTATACACCGCCAAGGAACAGAGATATGAAAGATGTGGTAGAAAGACAGGCTTACAATAGTGCAACAAGACGCAAGGAAGAATACGACATCGAATATGAACGCCAGCACCCGACTCCTCCGGAACCGGAAGTTGTTGCAGAAGAAACTGATGACAAAAAAAGTGGGGCAGCAATGATGCTTACAAGCGACGCAATGGAATTATTGCGAACTGTCCGATTACTTGAACGTGTAGATCAACAGCAAGCACTTAAGCACACAGGTGCACCACCCTTGGCTCCAACTGGGGCTCCAGCAATTCTTTCTGCAATGGCAATCATGAGCGCAGCAGGTTGGACGGTGCTCAGGTCAGGAAAGAAGAAGGCTTGGACAAGTAGGAAGATTAATTAAGCACAATTGACTACTACTTGCTTATTTCTCATATTGCTTTATAATATACTTGCGTCTTTCACATTTACTGACTTGTTTAAGGAATAATGTCCGATGACAATTGCTCTTGGTGTCGTAACAATCGCCGGTTATGCGACCTGTTCAGGGTCGCTTGTCCGCGCGATGACGTGCGGCAGTGAAGAAGGAGAGAAGAGGGCAATAGTCAGCATGGTCCTCGGATGCGTCCTCTTTTGGGGGGCCATCATTACGTGGGCCTGCTTGTGATTGACTCCCCCCGTCGATGGAAACGTCGACGAGGTCAATTAAGTTGCCTGTTCCGCTTTGGCATGAAGCCTATTTCAGCCCTAGTGTAAGCTTATAAGTAGAGATGTGTGACAGAAAATTTTGAAATGGTATTGACCGAGAATTTCAAACTAGCATTATATATAACTACTGCCCCACCACCCATTGCATTACCCACCCCAGGGGGGGAGGGTGCATCTAAACTCAATGGTTACTTACGAACCCGTCTTGTTCCGCTTTGGTGCGAAACCGGAAAGGTCCCTAGTTCAAGAGGAAAACTCGGACCCCTCAAAAATTTTTTTTCATGATCTATAGACAAGCTTGTTCTGACTGTTAATCTCGCTTGGTGACATCCAAGCTTTCACTCACAGGCAAGAAATGGATTATTCCTGAGGTTTTGGAAACTAATGGCGAAGATTTAATAAAAAAACTAATGGCTAATCGGGGAATAGACTCCTCTCTCGAAGGCGAACTTCCAGATGCATTTGCATTTCATGATATGCAAAAAGCTGTTGATCGAATTCGATCGGCAATCAAATCCAATGAATCTATAGGAATATTTGGAGACTACGATTGTGACGGTGTGATATCTGCGCTTCAGCTTATTCGATTCTTTAGACGGAATAATGTTGAGCCTCATATAAGACTCCCCCACCGAATCAATGATGGTTACGGCCTTAAGTCTCATATCATTGATGAGTTTATTTCTAAAGGGACTGATCTATTGATCACAGTCGACTCTGGTGTTGGATCTGTTTCCGAGATTGCGAAAGCAAAGAATGCGGGAGTGGATGTTATTGTTACTGATCATCACCACATTGGAAAAAATATTCCTCCAGCCATAGCCATTGTTCATCCTGATTTTTCCGATCTTCCACTCCCGCATCCATCCGGCTCCGGAGTTGTTTATCATTTATTAAGAGCTCTTGAGGATGGTGTGTGGGACGATATGCAAACTGACGAGGCTCTCGCCATGTTGGGAATGATTGCTGATGTGATGGAATTAAAAGGTTTTAACAGGACGCTTGTTAAACAAGGCTTAAACTCAATCAAGAAACTAACCGAAGGTCCCCTGGTTGAGTTGATAAGAATATCAGGGATAAATATAAATTATATAACCAGTACTGATATCGGATTTAGAATAGCTCCCAGAATTAATGCCGCAGGGCGCATGGGCGATCCTATGATTGCCCTCAAAGCGTTAATGGATGGCGGTGATGCAATCAAACTTATTGATAATCTTAACGAGATAAGACAGAAGCAGACTGAGGAGTTTTTGAATATTGCGATTGAAGAAATAAGCAAAGCTTCTTCAGGCCCCCTTCTTAGTATTATGCATGCCGACTTTCCTCAGGGAATCGTCGGTTTGATAGCTGGAAAACTGACCGAGATGACAGGAAAACCAAGTCTTGTCGGCCGTGAACATGATGGCATGTGTACCGCGTCGCTCAGAAGCCCTCGCTGTTATCACATTACAGAAGGATTAGAACGATGTTCTGACCTTCTTCAATACTTCGGTGGCCACGCGCAAGCCGCCGGCTGCTCTTTCCGATCTGATCTATTTAATAAGGTTTCTGAATGTTTAGATAAAGATGTTTTTGAACAAACCGAACCCGATGATCTCTTGCCAACAATTAATATCGACGCAGTCATACCTGCATCTTCAATCACGCTTGGGCTTATCAATAATCTAAAAAATCTTGAGCCATTCGGACAAGGTAACAGAGAACCAATATTCCTTATTAAAAATGCTCACATGGAATATCAACGTCAAGTGGGATCTGAATGCAATCACCTTCAAACAAATATCGATGGAGTTAAGTCAATAGGCTTCAGATTGGGACATTTAATTGAGCATACAAATGAGCCTGTTGACGTTGTTTGTAGACTGGGAACTGATTCGTGGAATGGCATTGTTAGACCGCAGATATATATTGAAGATTTTAGACTTTCGATTTCTGTTGAAAATAGAATATAAAGAGACGATTGTTAAATTGCTAAATTGTTCGCAGAGCGAAAACAGATATATGTCCAATTATTCACCTTCTAGATTACTATGAAAAAATATCTTCAATTAAATGATCTAAGTGCATACAAAATTGCATACAAGCTTTCAGAAGAAGTGTGGGATATCGTAAAAGAATGGGATAGATTTGCAAAAAATACAATAGGAGAGCAATTCGTTCGTTCAGTGGATTCAATAGCGGCTAATATTGCTGAAGGATTTGGAAGACGAACTAAAAGAGACAAAATTAAATTTTACAATTACAGCTTTTCGTCAACGTATGAATCCTTAAACTGGAATGAGAAGGCAAAACGCAGAGAGCTGATCTCACAGGTGCAATATGACAGTATTTTTGCTGGTCTAAAAAAATTACCAAGAGAAATCAACAATCTATCGAATTTTACTATGCGCAAACTAAACAAGTGAATATTCTTAGCCAAAGGTATGAGAGTCGCTCTGCGAACAATTTAACAGTTTGACAATTTAACAATCGTTCAAAAGCCAATCGCCAAAAGCTAACTGCTAATCAGCCAATCAGCTAATCTGCTGGCCATTCTAGTAACGAACTAAACCAACCACCTGTCTACACCGGAACTAGACTCCCCTCCATCCAAAAAACTTCAGTCAAAGGAGACTCAAGCGCAGTAGAAATTTTGAATGCGAGAAGAACCGAAGGATTAGTTTGTCCACGTTCAATGCTCATAATTGTTTGTCTGCTAACCCCTGTTCGCAGTGCAAGCTCCTCTTGTGTCATATTTCGATCGAAACGAAGACGACGTATAGAATTTTTTAGCACTGCTGTTGACATGAATGGTGGGGGGAAAAATCTCTAAGTGGTGGGAGGCATTGTACTTGCAAGTTCTCGGTGAGCAAGAGAAAAAAGTTGAGTTAGTTGCTTTTCGTACAAAAGTATTACTCACCACAAACTTTGTTTGATCAAAAAATTATTAACCACAACCCCATCGGAATCAAATAAACTGCAAACCAACTCAAGCTTCTTTTGATAATCCAAGCACGTAAAAAGAGTATTGAAACTACGCTTACTATCAAAGATGAGAAAAATCCTGTGAGTACAGCCGACAATGCAGGTAATTCGAGTGTTCCTGCGAAAGAATCAATAAGTGTTAAAAGGGTTGCACCTGCAATTACCGGCACTGCCATCAAAAAAGAGAAGTCCAGCGCATTTCTGCGCGACATTCCCGTCATCCTTCCTGCTCCCATAGTAAGTCCTGAGCGTGATAAGCCGGGTATAAGGGCGCACGCCTGTGCCATACCTATCCAAAGTGCTCTTAGGCGCTCTAAATCGGAAGTTAGGTGTTTCTGCGGACACCGTTCTCCCAATATTAACACCAATGCTGTAACTATCAGCCCCATACCAACTGTTGTTGTTGATCTAAATGAGTCGACAATCAAATCAGCTAGCAATACGCCTACGAGAACTGCAGGAATCGTCGCCACCATCAAAGATAGGAATAATGTACGGTATTCCCCTGTCATTCCCGGCAAGGAGGGAATATCTGTACTAAAGAATGATCTAAACATTTTAAACCACACAGCACCGTAAATGATTAATAGTCCGACTAATGTTCCCGCATGAAGGATAACGTCAAAACCCATAAGAGACTTCGATCCAATATCAATGTTTAGAAATGATTCAAGTATAACCAAGTGCCCAGAGCTGGAGACTGGAAGAAATTCGGTTAGACCTTGGATTATTCCTAAGAACAATGCTTGCGTAATAGTCATCTTAGTAAATGATATGTAGTTAAAAGTTAAAAGTGAATAGTGAAAAGTGCTTTTTTAAATAAACTTTTAATTTTTACCTTTTAACTTTTCACTTCCTCAGTTTCCAATAACCCAAAACAAGAACAATGCATCCAGCAATTAGCCAGAACATCGCCGTCTGGCTCCACTGTGCCACCACCTCTTCATTCTCTCCAACAAAGTATCCGATAAGGGCAAGAATAGTCACCCAAAGCCCCGCACCTAATCCTGTGTAAACTGAAAATTTTCCAATGGGCATTTTGGCAACTCCAGCAGGGAAAGAAATGTATTGTCTGATGACTGGAATTAATCGACCAATAAATGTTCCAATCTCTCCATGTTTTTTTAAATACGATTCAACCTTCATGAACTTTTCTGGTGGCAACAAAAACCAATTACCCCATTTTAGAAGTGCTTTCCTGCCGATTGTTATTGCAATGTAATAGTTAACCCATGCTCCGATGAGTGAACCTAGTATTCCCATTCCTACAACCATCCCCAAATGCATCTGTCCTTGTTGTGCCAAATATCCAGCAGGAACTATTACTACTTCGCTTGGAAAAGGGAAAAATGAACTTTCCAAAGCCATAAGAAGCACTATCCCCGGATAACCGAGCGTTCCTATTGTTTGGACTAGCCAAATGATAAGTGATTCAAGCATTGAAGAGATGCTAGTGGTAAACATAGTAATTTTCAATTTGCAATTATCAATTTACATTCAATTTTCAAAATCCAATGCTCAATTCCTGCAATAAAGAAGTTTGGAAATTGATCATTGGGCCTTGAATGCAAATTCTAAATTGAAAATTGAAAATTACATCGTATTTATCACAACATTCATTTCATTGAATTCTAACATTTGCAACACCATATTTTTGCATTACACACCCAAAAAGTAGTACGATTGCCGGAACATGAACCCTTCTCCCTTCCACGGAATATTTTCGTTTGGACAAGATCTTCCTCAAACCACACCGGAAGAATCTGGGGGTTTTGGGTTTAATGAAGTTGAGGAGAAAACCGAACCTTCTACTCAATCTAAAGGAAGCACATCACAAGCAAGTGCAAAAGGCCAGATCGCAGTTGATATTTACGAACAAGATGGCTACTACATAGTCCGCGCTCCAATTGCCGGAGTAAGCTTAAATGATTTGGATATCGAGGTTGATGAAAAAGTTTTGACAATTCGCGGAACTAGAAAATTAACCGATGAGATTCCAGAAGATCAGTATTACATTCAAGAATGCTTCTGGGGAGAGTTTGCAAGATCTGTCACTCTGCCATGCACAATTGATCCGAAGAAAGTTAAAGCAACATTCAGCAAAGACTCAATACTCAAAATAATTATTCCGAAAGAAGAGAAAGTGAAGATTGTGAGAATTGAGGGATCTTAGAAAAAAGGAAGGAAGAAGGGAAGAAAGGAAGGAAGATTAAAAGAATAAAAGCTTTCATATTTAAAATCTTTTTCCTTTATCCTTCTTTTAGTTCTTTCTTTCTTTTCCTCTTTCTTCAGTTCTTTCTCTCTTCCCTTCTTTTAATGATTTTTTTCAGCTCCATATCCGCCTCATCCGCCATCTGTCTAAGCTCATTGTATACATCCTCCCCGCCCATATATTTCCAATCAACTTCTTTTAAGAGCTTTTTAAATTGCCTGATACACTTTCGCGCCTCTTCAACTTTCTGAGGACTTCTAATTCTGCCATCAAGCACCTTCCAAACATCCATCTGCATCAGATATAAATTCTGGACTTTTGTTAATTCATCTTGAGGAGACATGGATTTTTGTATGAATGATTCAGATCATTATATAGAATTTTGGAGTTTTTCGCAAGATTTTCGTTTCCACGTCAGTTTAATATCCCTAGAATTCCTCTGATGAATCTAAAACAGGCAATATTGCCGGCAGCTGGATTAGGGACTCGTTTCCTGCCTTGGAGCAAGACTGTCCCAAAGGAACTCCTTCCTCTTGGCAATCAGCCTATCATTGCCCATTTGGTCAGCGAATGCATGGACGCAGGCATTACTGATGTTTGCTTTGTAATCAGCAAAGGAAAGGAGTTGATATCAGAATACTTTGAAAATGACCCGAAGCTAGAAGCTGAGCTTGGGGCACGAGGCAAATTGAATTGTCTGGAAGACCTTAAACGATATGACTCTGTTAATTTTCAAACAGTCTACCAAGACGAACAGCACGGAGACGGCCATGCGATACTGCAAGCAGCTGATTGGGTCGAAAGTGAGCCAGTTGCAATCTTGTTTGGAGACGATCTTTTTGTGGGAGATGAAGGAGGACTTACACAACTCAAAAAAGCTTATGAACTGATGGGGGATGAAGGAGTATTAATTGCACTCGAAAATATCGATCGTTCCCTCGCGCCGCGTTACGGAATTATTGATGTTGGTGAAGAGCATGAGAGTGATTCGAGATTAAAGAAAGTAAATGACCTTGTAGAAAAACCTTCGCCCGAGGAGGCTCCATCAACACTTGGAGTAGTCGGAAGGTTTCTGATATCCAAATCTACATTAGATGCTCTTCAGGATATTAGTGGCTTGCCCTGCACCGAGCGAGCGAAGCGAGATCTGGTGCAGGGAGAAATCCGATTAGTTGATGCTCTTAAATCGCAAATAGGATCCGTTCCAATTTTTGGATACGAATGTAAAGGCACGAGAATAGATACCGGGACACCGGAGGGGTATCGAGGAGCAGTGGAGATATGGGGGGAATAACAATCGACAATCAACACGTCCCGCATTCGCGGGGCTGTCAACAATCAACAACTATGCCAATGATTAACTGTCGATTGTTGATTGTCGATTGTTGAGAGTGAAGCGTGTTGTCAGTTATCTACAAAAATACTGATAAGGAGGAATCCTATAACTAGGCCTTCGGAATGAATACGAATCACAGTAAGTCAGCCGATCTACTTTGGGAACATAAGCGCGAACCTCGGAATATTGAACATCCGAAATCCTTCTGCTCGAATACCTGGCAACTTCTGGATCTATGGGAGGAGCGTAGTATCTGTCCCTATGATATGGATGTAGAGCGTGTGTTTTGGATCTGTCTGGATGCATGTAGAAGTAATCCTTGCTGTAGCGGTAAGGATCGATTTTCGAATACTCATAATGCCTTCTGGGGCGTACATCCCATGGATGCGTACCATAAGAGATTGTATCCGGCGCGCGGAAATAAGCAGACGCTGAGGAGGCGAATAGTGCGAATGAGAAGATTCCAATAAGAGCTAAATTTGCTATTTTAAGCATAGGAAAAGCATCCTAACCATATTTACCAGTTAGTCAAGAAAAATAGACATTTCATTCTCCCCTCCTTAGCAGTTCTATCTCGTCTCTAAGGTCAGCAGCCTTCTCGAACTCTAAGTTTTGCGAAGCCAGATCCATTTGTTCCTCGAGCTCTTCCATAAGTCTCTTCTTCTCGTCAGCTGGAATCTTGTCATGTCTTCTGCGCGGACGTTTGAGCTCGGCTTTACGGCTCTCCTCTGCAATATCATGAATGGCTTTTACAATGGATTGAGGAGTGATGCTGTGCTTCTTGTTGTAGGCTTCTTGGATTGTTCGACGGCGGTCAGTTTCCTCAATCGCTGCTTTCATAGCATCCGAAGTTTTACTGCCGTATAAAGTCACATGCCCATTGATATTTCTGGCACAGCGTCCGATTGTTTGAATCAATGCATCGCGTGAACGGAGGAAACCTTGTTTGTCCGCATCTAAAATTGCAATGAAACTGACTTCGGGCAGATCCAGTCCTTCACGAAGCAAGTTAATTCCAACTAAGATATCGATCTCTCCGGTTCTAAGTTGCCTGAGTATTTCTATCCTTTCCAAAGTTTCCACATCGCTGTGTAAGTATCTTACTTTGTAGTCAGCTTCTTTCAGATAGTCTGTAAGCTTCTCTGACATCTTTTTTGTAAGCGTCGTGATAAGTACGCGCTCGCCTCGCTTAATAGTTGCATCAATCTCCTTAATAACATCGTTAATCTGTCCTTTGGAAGACTTTACTGTAATCACAGGATCCAGAAGTCCTGTTGGACGAATTATCTGTTCCGCTATCAAATCTTTCGGAGTGTTTGCATATTCATATTTGCCGGGAGTGGCAGAGACATAAATTGCTTGTTTTATGTGCTCCTCGAATTCTTTGAACTTAAGCGGACGATTATCATGCGAACTGGGAAGGCGAAAACCGAAGTCGACCAAAGTTTTCTTTCGGCTGAAATTTCCTTCATACATTCCTCCAACTTGTGGAACTGAAATGTGTGACTCGTCTACGAATAGAAGGAAGTCATCCGGGAAGTAATCTAGGAGAGTTGATGGAGGCATGCCTGGCTTGTTGCCGGCAAGATAACGACTGTAGTTTTCAATGCCTGAGCAATATCCGGTTTCCTTAAGCATTTCCAAATCATATTCAGTTCGTTGGCGGAGACGCTCTGCTTTTGAATTTTCTCCTGCATCAAGCAATTCTTTCTCCCTCACATCCAGATCTTTGAGGATTTCATCTGATGCTTTGTCGATCTTTTCCTGTGTTGTAACCGTGTGAACTGCAGGGAAAATATTCACTTCATTTAGATCGGTGATGAGTTCGCCGGTGAAGCTGTCCACTTCTTGAATTACTTCTATTTCATCATACGGCATTTCCATTCTTATTACCGTGTCGCCAGCGGGAGGAAATACTTCTACTGTGTCACCAAGTACATGGAACATTCCTTGTTTGAACTCAAGCCCACTGCGTTTGTATTGTATGTCCGTGAGGCGCCTGAGAAGCTGATCACGCTGTACTGCTTCACCACGCTTGAGTGTTATTGCCATTGCTTCATAATCAGCGACGCTTCCAAGACCGTAGATGCAACTGACTGATGCAACGATCAAAACATCACGACGAGTGAGGAGGTTGTAAGTGGCAGCATGCCTGAACTTTTCTATCTCCTCGTTAATTGATGCATCCTTCTCTATATAAGTATCCGTCGCGGGCATATATGCTTCGGGTTGATAATAATCATAGTACGAAACGAAGTAACTGATCGCATTGTTCGGGAAGAACATGTTAAACTCTGAACACAACTGAGCAGCCAGAGTTTTGTTGTGCACAAGAACAAGAGTCGGACGTTGAACTTCCTGAATTACATTCGCCATAGTAAATGTCTTTCCTGTACCAGTTGCTCCCAGTAATGTCTGGTGACGCTCTCCGTTATTTAAACCCTTGATAAGCTGTTCGATGGCTTTTGGTTGATCACCAGTAGGTTTAAAGTCGGAAACGAGCTTGAATGGTGTTGTCTTAGGCATGTTCGGGTCATTGTACCGTGGTTTAAGTCCTTTTCAAATGGTTAGGCTGGAAAACAGGTGATTGTTCCGCTCGAGCATAAACCCTATTTCAGCCCACCGTACCGCTTACCCACCCCTGCCTGGGGGGCGGGTGTATATAAATATAGGATAAAACCATTATTTTACCGCCCTAGCCTTCCTATGGCTCCTAAGCGCGAGCAAAGCTGAAGCCACGACAATTATAATCGCAGGATACATCATCCACTGTTTTAGGAACTCAACCGGATAATCACCATAAGGCTTGGTAAATTCTCCTGCAATTGCGGGAATGTACATTGCCGCAAGAAGAACCGGAACCAGGAATTTTACCAAGACATTGAACCATTTGCCTATATGCATCTTGGAAACCTGATTTATGTATCTCCTCAACTTATCTACAGGAGTAATCCAAGCCAAAATAACAAACTCAGGGATGAGGAACCAGAACACCACATGTTCAACTAGAAGATGATCGAATACATCTAATCTGAGCAATCCGTTCCTGCCAGCGAATGCAAGCGACCAGAAAAATAGAATCACGCACATAATGATCATGAAGACTTCGTGTGAAACCTTTTGATAAATTTCTTTAAACTCGTTTCTGACTGTTGTTGCGACAATTTCAATAATTGCAAACGCCGAATCAATAGCAAGTGTGAATACGGTCAGGAAGAATAATGTTGCAAAAAGCTCGCGCGCGAATGGTAATGTGTAAAGTGCATTCGGGAATGCAACAAATGCAAGAGTCGGACCGGATGCTACAACCTCGGTAAGTGCTACTCCCTGCTGAGCTGCCGTATATCCAAGAGTGCCAAAGATTGCGAGAGCCGCAAGGACACTGACAAGAACGTTTCCGATGGATACTATGAATGCCGCTTGGGCAATGTTGGTTTTCTCATGATTGAACCCTGCATACATAATAATCAGTCCAAAGCCTATGTTCGCGGAGAAGAATGACTGTCCTGCCGCCGCTCTCCAAACTTCAGGATCAGAAAGTTTGCTCCAATCAGGTAATATCAAAAATTTAAATCCCTCAGTGCTTCCAGGAAGCGTAAGTGAGTTTAAGAATAGAACTAAAAGGAGAATAAACGGAAGCGGAACAGTCCATTTGATTACATGGCTGATAGAAGTTATTCCCTTAAAAATTGAGAAATAAACGGTCAGGTAAGAAATCACAAGACCTACGAGAATCGGAGTCGAAAAGCCCCCAAAAGAGAACGGATCTTCGTGGAAGTTTAATATGTTAGTGAAGAAAAATTCCTGAGCGTTCTCTCCCCAAGCAAGCATAGGGCTGTGATAAAGGAAATTTACGCTCCAGCCAATAACCGTCAGATAATAACCGGCAATACCTGCCACGGTAAGAACTATCATCCATCCAAAAAATCTTCCAAGCCACCCGGCCTTTGCGCCAAGCGCAGAGACTATTTCTTTTCTTTCCAACTGTCCCCAGGCAGTTTCCAGCGTTACAAGAGGAATTACGAAAACAAGTAAGCAGACTAAGTATGCGACTATAAACGCAGCACCACCGTTGTCATACACCATGTATGGGAAACGCCAAAGGTTGCCAAGTCCTGCAGCGGCACCAATTGCAGCAAGAATAAAGAGCCATTTGGATTTCCAGAGAGGGGCAGAAGTGGTCATATTTGTAGGAGGAAGAATGGTAAAGACAATATACTTCAAAAACCATTGATATAGAATATCATTTCTGTACAATGTCAACTCTGCTCTTTCTCACCAAAGACTCAAGAAAATTGAAGTAGACGGCTCCGAAAACCGTGTTTCTTAACTCTTACTGTGGAGGGTGACATGCCCAAAGATCCGCATCCACGACACGCCAAGATCCCTGTGTCCGCCGACTTGGTGGACAGAGCGGTTGCTGGCGAGGAGGACGGCTTACTAGCCGTTCGAACCGCGCTTGTAGGCGCGGAAGAAAAAAAGCCACTTTTAAGTTGGTCACTAGAATCAAGCATGTGGTGTCCTGGCACTCAAACTTTGGCTCCGATTTTTCAGGCATCCAGGGAATCGCCATTCCATGCGCGTGAGCCCGTCGAGAAAAGTTCACTTGATCACTTTCTCGCGTGGCTCGAAGATTTTGTAGCACTGGCTGTGAAATGTGGCCTCAAAGATCCTGTTGCCGAAAGGCACAAGATCTTTCCGGCAACGGATCTGCTCACCCTCAAGGTCACCGCCGACCGATACGCAGTGAACAGCCGGTACGGCGGGCTCGACCCCAGCGACATCAATGATCCTAACAAAGTCATTGAAGCGATCGAGCAAGCGCAGATGCCGCAGTACCGACTCGAGCTCGCGCTCGGCTGCTCGCTGAAACCGTGCGAATTGCCCACTCTCGTAGTGGAAGCGATTGCACACGATCCTGGCACGACTGCGCTCAGCCAAGTCGTTGGACAGTTCCAAGCGATGATTGCCGCAGATGCATCCTGACCCGTTACCCTGTGCGCCTCGCGCGTACTCAGCGTCACGCTAAGCGTGACAAGTAACGGCGGCCATCGGGGCCGTCGTCTACTTCAGTTTTTTGACCTCATCCCCAGCCCTTCTCCTTTGCAAAGGAGAAGAGAGCTTTGTTATTGGTAAATAAGAACCTCCCCCTCTCCTCCATGGAGGAGAGGGGGTTGGGGGGTGAGGTCAGATAATGTATTCTATCCCCATGATCGACCTCGATGCTCTTCGGGCTAATCCCAAAGCCTACGAAAAAGCCGTTAAGGACAAATTCCTTGATGTTTCTGTTAAGGATTTTCTGAAATTGGATGAAGATAGGAAAGAGAAGCTTGTGAGAGTAGAAGAAATGCGCGCAAAGAAGAATGAAGTATCAAAGAAGATCCCGACTCTCAAAGGAGCTGAAAAAGAGAAAATGCTTGCCGAGATGAAAACATTTAGCGATGACCTTAAGACTGAAGAGACCGCATTGAATTCAATTGAAGAAAACTGGAAGGCAATGCAACTCGATCTACCTCAGATTCCGCTTGATTCTGTTCCGGTTGGAAAAGATGATGAATCAAATGAAGAGGTAAAGAAAGTTGGGGATTTGCCGAAATTTAAATTTGATCCAAAGGATCACGTAACCCTTGGTGAAAAGCTTGATATTCTGGATATTCCAAGAGGTGTAAAGATGGCGGGCGCAAGGAGTTATGTGCTTAAAGGCGATGGCGCAAGGCTAGAGATGGCCGTGCTCCAATTCTCATTGGATAAACTGAGAGAGAAAGGCTGGACCCAATTTACTCCGCCTTACATGGCAACTTACGATTGCTTTATGGGAACAGGATTTTTCCCGGGCGTTGATCAGGAGAATATATATGCGCTTGGAGGACAAGCTAATAAAGATGATCCGATTGAATCTGATAACTTGTACATGGTTGGAACTTCGGAAGTAACTGTAGCCAGTTATCATTCAGGTGAAGTCTTGAAGGAAGAAGATCTACCCCTGAGGTATGCAGGTTATTCGCCATGTTTCCGCAGAGAAGCGGGGACTTATGGAAAAGATACGAAGGGTCTTTATCGCATTCATCAGTTCCAAAAGATTGAGCAAGTGGTTCTTTGTAAGGCTGACCAAGAGGAAGGACTGAAGATGTTTAATGAAATCTTAAGTAATGCAGAAGATGTTATGCAGGCTCTGGAACTTCCCTACCGCATTGTGACTAATTCGACAGGAGACATGGGCAAAGGAAAAATATTCATGCAAGACATCGAGACATGGATGCCAAGTCGTGATTCATACGGTGAAACTCATTCGTGTTCTTACCTTGGCGACTATCAGGCGCGAAGACTAAATATTAAGTATGAAGATGCAGATGGTAATAAGAAATTTGTGCATACGCTGAATTCCACCTGTATTGCGACCCCAAGGATACTTATACCGATTCTCGAGATTTACCAGAATGAAGATGGAACTATTACAGTTCCTAAGGTACTTAGGGATTATATGGGTGGGCAAAAGAAGATTGGATAATTGATTCTAACGAGCCAATTGAACCAAAAAATCGACTTGTTAGTTGTAAGTTGTCAATTGTTAGTTAATCATAGATCCATGAGGATCCTCTTCACCAGATTCCCCCTAGAATCGGCTTACGGCGGGGCTGAAGTACAGGTTCTGTCTCTGATGGAAGGATTGATCCAGCACGGCCACGAGGTTAGATTCTTGGGAAGTTGCCCGACTCTCCTTAAGGAATGTAAGAGGAGGAAGATCCCCGTTACCCAACTTACAATCGGCCCTCCTCCCGTAACCAAATGGGGAGCCGTAAATTTTCTGTGGAGGAAGAAGGGAATGAAGAAATTGCTGGAACAAGCAGTCGACAATTTACCAAAGGCTGATGCTGTTATCATGTTGAGTCTGACTGAGAAATTATTGTTGACTCGAATATTCGAATATTCGAATATTCGAACTTTCTGGCTAGAACATGACCGAGTCGGACGCTGGCTGACCCGGAACCCCTGGCTCCAACGTTTAAGAAAGCTAAGCAATAATGCAACAACAATTGTTGTCTCTGAGCTCAGTAAAAAGATTTATGTAAATCTTGGCTTCCCTGAAGATAAGGTTGTTGCAATTCCAAATGGAATAGATCCTGATCGATTCATCTCGAACCCGAACCCAAATCCGAACCCGAACCCGAACGCCCGCCCACACCCATACTACCTCCACATCGGATGCATCTCTCGACTAACAAAGGACAAAGGTGTTGATCTCTTAATTGATGCTGTCAAAGATATTCGAGGAATTAATCTAACAATAGTTGGCTCAGGCCGTGACGCAGATCAAATCAAGGAGTCAATTGCTAATTGCCAATTGCCAATTGCTCTCAAGTCCAGAGTTGAAGATTTATGTTCTTTTTACAAATCAACTGACCTCCTCGTCCTCCCTTCTCGCGAACACGACCCGTTCGGATTGGTTATTGCCGAAGCTATGATGCTGGAAGTTCCTGTAGTTGTAACTGATGCCTGTGGAATTGCTGATTATCTTGAAGATGGCAAGGATGCGATTGTGGTTGAAGCTGCTTCAGTTGAAAAATTGAAGGAGGGAATTTTGAAATTGATTGATAACGCAGATCTGAGGAACTCTGTCGCAAAAGCCGGTTTCAAGACCGCCCAACAGCAATTCACTGTGAATAAGATGGTGAAGAGATATTGCAAATTACTTGAAGATAACAAAGTCTGATTTGTGTATTCACTGTTATTAGTAAACTAATCAATTGATTAGTTGACTATATAAATGTCAACTTACTTGATCGCAATGATTCATTATTCAACTATTCAATTGAATAGTTTGATATAAACAAACCGCATGCTATACTCAAACTCAAGCTCATGAAAAAATTAAACGCACTCGAACGAACATATAAGGCAGCAGCTAACCGTAAGAGATTGCATATTCTTGTATTTCTAAAAAAGAAGCATTCCGCAACAGTAGGCACAATTGCAAAAACAATAGGATTAAAACACCAGGCAACTTCCAAACATCTGCAAATACTTGAAAGCGCAGGATTTCTTTCCAGAAGGAAACGTGGATTGTTTGTTGCCTATCGCCTGTACACTCCTCTTAAAGAAGTACAAAGGAAGGTTCTATCTTCTATTTAGGCAAATAAACCAAACAGACAGACCTCTTAGCGATCGCTATAATAAAGTCCCGATGCGACGCAGTATTCCCATCATCGCTTTTATTTTAGCCCTGACCTTTGTTTCGGATGCCAGTGCCAGAGGCGCTATGCGCCCGAAAATTATTTCACGCGCAGAGTGGGGAGCAGATGAAGAGCTTCTAACTAATTCCAAGAATGGAACAATGTCACTTAATGCGAGCGATGTTGGAGAAACCGGTAGGCTTTCGGATAGAGCGAAGGAGTGCAACGACTGGAAGAGGAAATATCCGCAGGATTTTAAGAAAACAAATCTTGTCACTCATGATTCAAGCGGCCAGAAATTAAGATGGGCAAGAGAATATTCTCCCAGAGTAAAACTTCTGGTCGTTCATCACACTGCACTTAAGCTCGCAGGTGATGACAGATCCCCGACCGAGCGAATGAAAGCTCTTTATACATATCATGCCGATAAGATAGGCTGGGGAGACATTGGATACCATTTTGTAATAGACGAGAAGGGGAATATCTTCGAGGGAAGAAACGGAGGCAAGAGCGTAATTGGAGGACACTTATACTGTGGAAATACCAGTACTATTGGAATTGCTCTGATGGGGAACTTCGAAGTTGAACGTCCGACTCAAAACCAGCTTAGAAGCCTCAAACAATTGCTTGCCTACCTTGCTAACGAATACGGCTTAAATCTGAAAGGGAAAGTTCGATTTCACGGGAAACTTACATCTCCTATCGTTGGACATAAGGATGCCGGCCATACTAAATGCCCGGGATATAATTTAGACGAAGTAGTGCCTCAGATTCGCTCGCAAACCGCAGCAGGAAAGTTTGGATCGCTGATAATTTCACCCACTTCAAAACGAAGGCAGGACAGTACTTACGCACGCAAGCTTTCCAGACTGACTGAGCTTGAGGCGCGTCAGCCTATCCTCAGAACAACTGGATCGACTGAAATAATTGGAAGGCCGAGTAGCAATTTGTATATACAATTGCAATACATAGCAGGGGAATCTGCCGTACCAAGAAGAGCCAGACTTGCCCGCGTAGAAAGAAGCAGTAAAAGAATCGGAGTATGGCAAAAAATAAACGGACGCGAGATTTTGGTCAGAAAAGAGTTGATATCACCGAGCAAAATTAAATCCCGCGATACGCAGGTCATGCAATTGCGCATACAACTCCCCCGCCAAGCACGAGCTTACCAGCTTAAGATCGGAGACTTGAGTTTTACACTAAAGGCTGAGGGCAGGAGAGTTCCTCTGCCCGAATCTGCAAGAAAATCCAGACAAAGGACATCCCTGGTCAAAGAACGCGCAATAATAAGGGAATCTCAAAATCAAAATGAAACCATAACGCACAAAGCTGTCGCATCATCCGACAAGACAATTCGGATCAGACTGAGCTATACAAATGACATAATTAAAATTGAAACGAACACTCTTCCAAAAGTTAACGGCCAGCCCACCGGCAGCCGTAATCTGACTTTGCAGAAGGAAGGAGTCAAATGCGCAGTCAGAACTCCGCATCGCAATCTAGTTCCGGTCCCAACTCCAAAGCATGCGCAGCAACAATACGTCCCGCAACCGCAAAGCGCACAGGATAGGAACACAGGAGGAATGTATCTTTCGGGAGAATCTATTCGAATTGATCCAGGGTCGGGGATTACGACTGTTGCAAACTGGCCTCGTTCGGCAAACAGATTTAGAGGAGTTATTGAATGCAGAGTAATTGATAACGAATTAGTTTTGATTAATGAACTGCCGCTTGAGCATTATTTGTGGGGGCTTGCCGAAGAACCTGATTCAGAACCTTATGAAAAACAACGCGCGTTCGCAATTGCTGCCAGAAGTTACGCCGCATACTACATCCATCCCAGCCACACAAAATTCCCAGGCAAACCTTACGATGGCGACGACTCCCCTGCCCGTTTCCAAGCTTACGGCGGAATTCATTTTGAAGAAAAAAATCCTCGCTGGGTAAAAGCTGTGGAAAGCACAAGTGGACTGATCATAAGTAAATACGGAAAGATTGTTAAAACTCCTTACTTCAGCACAGATGATGGACGCACAAGATCGCCTGAAGAGCGTGGATGGCGCGGATTCCCCTTCTCGGAAGTGTTTAACAGCAAAGCAGATCCATGGTGCAAAGGAATGACTCTGCGAGGCCACGGTGTTGGAATGTCTGGATGTGGTGCCGAGGGCCAAGCGAATGAAGGCAAGAAGGCCGAGGAAATCCTCGAATACTATTATCGCGGGACGGAGATTAAGGGATTGCCGTAGTTTGAACCTTGATTAGAAGGATTAAAGAATAGACAGGATTAAAAATCATTCCCTGTAATCAAGCTAATCCTTAAATCAAGTAAATCATGGTTCAGACAATTACTATCTCAGAACGCTCTGTAGTTGAGAAATGATGATGTGACATGGAATGAGTGTAATACCTCATCCCAAGTGATGCATTTCAAAGTTCAGCGGAGGGTTTTTTAATTGCCAAAGACGACGAGCAGTTCTCGCAACTTGAAAAAAGAGGTGATTCCATAGAATATCAACAAGCCGTTACTGCAGCTCCTATAGGAGCTGGCCCAATACGTATTGAAGCTCCAGATTCAGGTACCCAAGAACCTATTGAATGCATTATTACACACGTTCAAGAAGCTGTAGGTGATATTGGTAGGGTTTTAACTATCGAAAGAAAATTGGTATCAAATATGAACTCTTTAATTGCCGACGAAGATCAGTTCGCGCGACTTGAAAGAGGGGATCCCATAGAATTTCCACAGTGCCGTACTGCAGCTCCTATAGGGGTTGGCGAAGTAAGTATTGAACCTCCAGATCCAGATTCCCAAAAAGAATCTATTGTATGCATGATTACGCAAGTTGAAGGGTCTGTAGATAAGGCTATTAGTAGGGTTTTAACTATCGAAAGAAAATAGTAATAGCACGTATGTTCCTCGCATCAGACAGAATACAGGTTCGGGAGTAATGAGGCCCTACCCTACTTACCTGACCTACCTGACCTAAACGAGAGTTTCCGTCTTCTTTTTCTGAACAGCACTCAAAAGCTCAGCAGTCTTATCCGTCTTCTCCCACCTTACATCCAGATCTTCCCTTCCCATGTGTCCGTAAGCGGCAAGATGGCGGTATTGAGGACGGAGCAGATCGAGGTGACGGTTTATGCCTGCAGGAGTCATGTCGAAGGTTTCTTTTACAGCTTCTTCGATTGCGCGATCGGATACTTTCCCCGTACCAAAGGTATTCACATTTACCGACACAGGCTCGGGGTATCCAATTGCATATGCTATTTGAACTTCGCATTTATCAGCTAACTTTGCAGCCACAACATTCTTTGTAATATACCTGGCCATATAAGCACCGTTTCTGTCTGACTTGTTAGGAACTTTCCCACTGAATGCTCCTCCGCCGTGCCTTCCAACTCCACCATAAGTATCTACAATTATCTTGCGACCGGTGAGTCCCGTATCTCCGTGCGGTCCACCAACAATAAATTGACCAGTTTCGTTAATCAGATACTTAGTATTTACGTCCAAGTAATCTCCACATACAGGCTTGATAACATGTTCAATGATATCTGACCTGATCTTTGTGCCGTCAATTCCATCATTATGTTGTGCTGCGATTACAACAGTATCTATTCTGACTGCCCTGTCCTCATCATCATATTCAATTGTCACTTGAGTTTTACCATCGGGTCTAAGGTACTCAATAGTTCCATCTTTTCTGACAGCAGCAAGTCTCTTGGCTAATTTGTGAGCTAATGTAATTGGAAGCGGCATAAGCTCTGGGGTTTCGTTGCATGCATAACCAAACATCATCCCCTGATCACCCGCTCCTTGAGCTTTGTGCTTGCCCTCCTCTGTATCTTCTCCCTGCGCAATATCTGGGCTTTGTTCATGAATGACATTGATAACACTGCAACTCTTGAAATCAATTCCATAGTCTGCATTGTCATATCCTATTTCTTTCAGAATTCCGCGTGAGATTTTCTGAACATCCACATAAGTGGTTGTTGTAATTTCTCCTCCAACGATGATCAATCCTGTAGTCGTATAACACTCACAACAACATGCACCATTGGGATCGTCAGTCAAAACTGCATCAAGTATGGCGTCGCTGATCTGATCGCAGATCTTATCTGGATGGCCTTCGGTTACGGATTCTGATGTAAAATAGTAGGACATAGTAAGTTGTGGGAAAAAATTGATATACAATCGACAATCAACACGGCCCTTCGGGCCTTTCAACAATCGACTATGTTGATTGTTGATTGTTGACAGTCACGCAAAGCGTGACGTGTCGATTGTTGTTTTAAAGAACTCTTCCCGCAGAGGAAGAGCTAATTTGATTGCTATCTTCCCCCTTAGGGGCTGGATTTACCACCGTGCCACGTGATCGCGAAGCGATTTTTACGTGGCTGGTTGGTGGACGCTATAGGGCCAGATCCCTTGCCCTTCCGAAGCTCCGTAAGGAGCGGAGGAGGGCTCGGCGCCTCTCTTGATAGAACTGTGATTTACCACGGCCAGTCGCGACTGACGTGGTTTACAGAGATTCTACAAAAATTATTTTGATGTGCAAGCTATTTATTCCCTTTCTTCTAGAGCCGGACAATCAGCCACATCGCACGGAGCATCTTTATGAGCAAAGCACGTGGCACACTCCCTCTGAACATCAAACTGCACATACGGACACGCATGAGCTGAACTTCGTAATACTCTTAATTTATCTTGAGCAATACCCAATCCTGTTCGATATTCACCCTTGCAGGTACCCAATGCTAGCTCTGAACTTATAGTATCCTCCTGCCTTTCAATTGCACAAATAAGCTCTTTACGAAAGGCCATTGTTTCTGCCAGCTCAGAAGGAACTATGCTGCAATACTCTTCCAGCAATTGAAGAGCTTCTTTTGGAGTAATAAGCGCTTCATAATAAGTATCCATGATTGCCCCCCTGTATCTTGCTACTGAATGAATACCTGCACTCGATGCCGCTTCAACTCTTGCTTCATCAAGCTTCGCACTCAAATGAAGAAATGCATACTCCGACTCGTTTGCAGAGAATCCTGCTGTAAGTTCTAATTTAGAGCCGTCTGCCGGACTCGTAAGCACATTCATAATAAGCATATTCAACAATAATCCTTAGCATGTCAAACTTCAATACTCTTAACTTTCCAGCTTAAAATGAGGCTGAAATGATGGTGGACAGGGTTAGGGAGGATATAGCGTAGTTTACATTCAACGATCTACACAATGTTATAAAAATACGCGAACAACCATCCGCCAACAAATCCATCTACGAGGCCTGCACCGGCTCCCATAAATGCTCCAAGCATTGTTGCGTCGTATCCCGGATACACAGTGCCCATCAGATTGACTATTTCCAATCCATAGCCAAAGTAAGAGGCCATGACACCCAAAGCTAATGTGCCTATAAAGCAAACAGCTCCAAGCGCTAGTCCAAAACGAACAGGATTTAGTTTTTCATTTCCTTTCATAATAAATAAGGGTAAGAATGTCATATATACTACAACAGATGAACTTCTTTTACCATATATTCAATATTATTAATTATGACCACAATTACGAACGCCCCTTTTAGCCTGATAATCTTCGGTGCTTCCGGGCATTTGGCCCAGCTTAAGCTATATCCTGAACTTTATGTATTGGCCCTGAAGAAGAGGCTTCCTAAAGATTACGCAATTGTTGGTTTTTCCAGGAAAGAAATGAGCTCAGATGAGTTTAATAAATTAGTCGAAGATTCAGTCAGAACAAATATGCCAGCTGTTACAGAAGATGCCATTAAGGATTTTTTGGCGCATGTTCATTACCACCAAGGACAATACTCAGAAGAAGCTGACTTTTCTGCATTAAATGATGAGCTGACTAACATAGAATCAGGATGGGGAAATCCGGTCAGACTTGCCTACTTCTCGATTCCCCCAACTGTCTTCGCGGACACCGCACACAATCTTTGCAAAGGAGGAGTTCACAAAAAAGAAATCCCCTTTCGATGCATTGTCGAAAAACCAGTCGGTCATGACCTAAAGAGTTTTGAAAAAATTAAAAAGGAGCTAGTCGGGTGTTTCAAAGAAAAAGAAATATATTTGCTTGATCATTATCTGGGGAAAGAAGCAGTTAGGAATATTTTTTATCTGCGCTACGCAAACCCTGTTGTTGAACAAATACTTTCGGGTAATCTAATTCATCATGTTGAGGTTACTGCTTTTGAATCACAAGGACTTGAGGGCAGAGCCGGTTATTTCGAAGAAACAGGAACTTTTCGCGACATGTTCCAGAGCCATATGCTTATGATGGCATCATTGCTGACGATGAATTTGGTTGAAAAGGAATCATCTCTGATAAAAAGTAGGTCCGAAGCACTAAAACAATTCTATCTTCCGCCTGCATCTGACCTTGATGAGGTTGTGCTACAGGGACAATATGATTCTTATGCTGACGAGGAAGGAGTTCAAAAAGGTTCGAAGACAAATACATTCGCCGCACTTAAACTTCTTTCGAGGAATAAAGATTGGCAAGGAGTCCCCTTCTATTTTCGATCCGGAAAAATGCTGGGAAAGAAAGAAACCAGAATCTCAATCACTTTTACAGATGGACCTGATAGTTGCGAAGGCGCATGCGAAGCTATCCAATACAAGAATAGTAAGAAAACAAATAAGCTCGATGAAACCGATGCGGAGTCCGCCGTAGTTCCGCTATGCGGAACGAAGGTGGACGCAAACTGCCTTGATATTATTCTGCAAGGGGAAGCCGGCATGAGGCTTCACCTTCAAACAAAGAAGGGAGGGAGCAAGCCAAAGTTTAGAAAACTACTTTTGGAAGACCCACTGGTGTGCGAAGGGGATTGTCTTCCTGAGCACAGTTTATTGATGCTGGAGGCCATATATGGCAAAAAACAGTGGTTTTTGACGTTTGATGAAATTCAGACTGCATGGAGATTAGTTGATCCTATTCAGGCCTATTTAGATGCTTCCACGACTCCCCTATTCAAATATAAAACCGGAACCAATGGACCTACGGAGGCTGATGAATGGATAAAGAGGGATGGGATTAGTTTTAATTGACAATGAACAATGTACAATTGACAATTCTAAAGAGAAACAACCTGAGTTCTCGCTTGCGCTAATTGTCAATTGTCCATTGTCAATTGTTAATTCTCAACTCAACACATGAAAATACTAAATGCTAATTCAGATCACGACTTCACCTCCAGGGGCGTAGAACTTCTAAAGGCATCCATAGACCGTGCCATCTCCAAGAGGAATCATTGCACGCTCGGACTTTCCGGCGGCTCAACACCACGACCGATTTATGAAGAACTGGGTAAAACTGACATTGACTGGGAAAAAATTTCGATCTTCTTAATCGATGAAAGGTACACCCTGCACCCGAGCGCTGTGAGTGGTGCAGGGTATGTTCCACCAGATGACAAGTTCTCTAATCAGGGAATGGTCAAAGACACCCTTTTAAAGCACGCGCGAATCCCCCACTCCCAGATTTATTTTCCGGAAACTTCTCTTAACATCCCCGACTGTGTCCAAGCGTACACTTCTGTCCTTAAGGACCTCTTCAGCGAATGGTTGCCTGACGTGGTGCTTCTTGGGATGGGAAAGGACGGCCATATTGCAAGTTTGTTTCCCCCGCTCTCTGACGATGCAGTTTCTGACGAACACTTCACATTGCATGCAACTACTGATGTGTTTGACGTTCATGATCGCATTACGCTTTCTCTAAACGTGATCGGGTCCGCTAGCGAACACATTCTGATACTGAAGGGAGCTGAAAAGAGAAGAGTATTTGAGGAGATGATGGAGAGTAGTGAGGATGAGAGGAGATGGCCACTTAAGAGGATATTGAATTCTTCTGAACGAGTGACAGTATTATTGACTAACTAAACTGCTAAATTGTTAAATTGCTCGCAGAGCGAGAAACAAACCCACCCAGAGACAAGCATCTGATACGTCCAATCTGCGTAACGCACTGTCGAACAGTTTAGCAATTTAGCCATTTACGCTAATTCCCTTGTAATGATTTACAACTGATTCTCCAACCACGCAGATCACATCGATTCTACATCCTTCATCATACTCATTCTCCGAAATCCATTTATTTTTTGCTCTGATCATTTTCTTTTTTTTAGCTCTAGTTAAATTCATAAGAGGAGAATAGCTGTTCCATTTTTTCTTTCTTGTTTTTACTTCAACAAACACCAATTGTTTTTCTTGCGTTTCATATGCAATGATATCTATTTCGTCATGCCCGAGCCTTACGTTCCTTTTGTATACCAAATAATTATTTTTTTGAAGGTATTTTACGGCGATCTCTTCTCCTGTTTTTCCAAGTTTTAAATGAGGCGCCAAAGCAGGGGATTCATAACCATTTGTATCATCTGGTTTACGAACAACACTCATAAGCAATTGGGTATGGAATGGTGAACATCGGTTCAACTTTTAGCTTGATATATGGGTGTACTATAGTACACTGTATCCCTTTTGTACTCCTTATTTTATTTATTATTACAATGCCCCGAAGCTTTTGCTAAGACTAAATAAGATTACTGTAAACACTCAGATTTTGCATTGAATCTCAAAAGCGAAGGGGTATACACAAATCTTATGCTTGCAAATTTAACCTCCTTTGCCTCGTTTGGGCTCCATTGCGAAAGGATAGCCGTGGAGGTTGGCGCAACCAAAGGAGATGAACCTGGTATGCACATAGTGGGCTTAGGGGATACTGCCGTAAAGGAAAGTAAACAACGTGTTCGAATGGCTTTGCGGTCAAGTGGTCTCAAGTATCCATCCAGCAAGGTAATAACTGTCAACCTTGCACCGGCTGACCTACGGAAGTCCGGTCCGCGCTACGACTTAGCCATCGCACTCGGCATGGTGATCATCGATGGATCACAATTGGTGGATGCTCATGCTTTTGAAGACATGGCATTCTTAGGAGAGCTTGCACTCGACGGTTCGCTGCGTCATGTAACCGGAGTTCTCCCCGCCGCTATCGCATGTAAAGAGCACAACATCTCTACGATCGTTGTTCCGAAAGTTAACGCATCAGAAGCCGCACTAATTAAAGGACTTAATGTTATTGGAGTTAGTTCGATTCACGAACTTGTCGATGTTGTGATGGGGCACGCTACACCGGAGCCTGCACTTCCTCCTCCCGAACCCGAACCCAACAACCGAACCCCGAATCAAATCGACTTCGCCGATGTCCGCGGACAGGAGCACGCAAAAAGAGCTCTGGAGATTGCTGCAGCAGGCGGACACAACGTACTTCTGAGTGGAACCCCTGGATCCGGGAAAACGTTATTAGCTAGGGCTTTTTCGGGCATTCTGCCCCCTCTAAATAACGAGGAATCCATTGAAGTTACACAGATTTATTCGATAGCAAATCAACTTCCAGCGGATACTCCCTTGATTCAACAAAGACCGTTCAGACTGATTCATCATACTGCAAGTGGAGTAAGTATTGTTGGAGGCGGACAAATCCCCAAGCCCGGAGAAATAACATTGGCGCATAGGGGAGTTTTGTTCTTGGATGAATTGGCAGAATTTCCAGCTCAAGTTTTGGAGGTGCTAAGGCAACCACTCGAAGATCGACAGATAACAATTACCCGCGCGCACGGGAGCGTAACTTTTCCAGCTGACTTTATTATGGTTGCTGCAATGAACCCACCTGAGTTTTCCGCAGGCAACGCAAACAAAATTCAGAAAAGAATTTCCAAGCCTCTTCTTGACCGAATTGATCTGACTATCGATGTTCAATCCGTTCCAATTGAGGATTTACAAAAAGCTCCAGGAGTAAATTGCGAAACCAGTACGCAAATTCTTAAACGCGTTAACAGTGCACGCGAAAAACAATTTGAAAGATTCAAAAATTTTCCAATTTCACTTAATAATGAAATGAATGTTAAGCATATTGATGCACTTTGCATTCTACAAAAAGAAGCTAAGACTCTTCTGAAACAGGCTGCCGAAAAAATGGATCTATCAGCGCGCAGCTACCATAGAATCATCAAGGTTGCACGAACAATTGCCGATCTAGCGGGCAAAAAAGATATATGTACACCGCACTTGGGGGAGGCGATTCAGTATAGGCAGAATATAGGGCTGTAGCGGGTTCGGTTATCGGGTTCGGTTATTACATTAAATATTATGACTTCATTTACTACTCTAGATGCTTGGCAAAATGGAATAAGGCTAGTGAAAGAAATATACAAAATAACTTCTCAATTCCCTAACGAAGAGAAATTCGGGCTCAGCTCGCAAATGAGAAGAGCATCTACAAGTATCCTAGCTAATATCGCCGAAGGCTACAGCAGAAGAACGAAGGCAGATAAATATCACAAATATATAATTGCACGAGGTGAGTGTTCAGAATTGCATGCGTTTATCCTCATTGTAATTGAGCTCAAATATTTATCCAAAGAAGATGCCACTCGATTAATTGATCTAACGAATCAAGAAGGGCAAATGCTTTCAGGTATGGTTCGTAAATTCACCTAATTCGAACCCGAAAACCGAACCCGAACCCGAAAACCGAACCCCGAATTCCCATGACTCCATCATCATCTTCGGCTACGATAGCACCACCATGCACTTCTCTGACGCTTTAACCACCAAATCCAAGTCTAAATCTCCGATCTGCGTTGGTCTTGATCCAAATCTTAATAAACTTCCGAAGAGAATTTCGCCTGACCCTGCAGGCGTGCTTGAGTTCTGCAAAGGAATTATTGATTCCGTAGCTGACGTAGCTCCTGTTATCAAACCGCAACTCGCGTACTTCGAAGTAATGGGATGGGAAGGAATGAAAGTTTTCTGGGAAACGTGTGAGTATGCAAAGACAAAAGATCTTTTGGTAATCGCTGACGGGAAGAGAAATGATATCGGATCAACTTGCGATGCTTATGCAGAAGCTTATTTACACAAGGAAAGCCCTGTTGATGCGCTGACAGTTTCACCTTACTTGGGTTCTGACGGTGTACGGCCATTCATTGAACGCTGTAAAGAGAATAACAAAGGCATCTTCGTTCTTGTTAAAACTTCAAATCCAAGCTCAGGAGAACTGCAGGATCTGCCAACAGGTGATGAAGCGATTCATGAACACATGGCACAACTTGTTGAAGCTTGGGGAACTGAAGTTTTGGGACCCGAGACAAGCTTAAGCGCAGTCGGCGCAGTTGTCGGTGCAACTTATCCGGAAGAACTTAAATACTTGCGTACTCTAATGCCGCATTGTCCATTCCTTATCCCCGGATACGGTGCTCAGGGCGGGGGAGCAGAGGATATCAAAGACGGCTTTATTCCTGACGGTACGGGAGCAATCGTAAACTCATCCCGAGGAATAATCTTCGCTTCAAATGGATCTGACTGGAAAGAAGCAGCAAAGAAGGCAGCTGAAGATATGGCGGAGGAGATAAAAATTACTATTTAGATATGCTATTTTCAGAAAGAAAAACCGGCACAAAAACGAAAGGGGGATTTGAGATATTAAAAAAATTATGCGAGACGCCTTTTAATGACAGTTTATTGTTAAAAATAAAATCTCATTCTTTGACTCCAATAAGAAAATATAGTGACAAAAATTTGTCTTACTACTTTTTACATAAAACACGCAAAGCAGAACTTTCCCCACTTAGTTTAGAAACTAGTGCTCAGTCAGAGAACGATCTTTTTGATATGTTGAAATGCGCGTATTCGTTTCTGCACGACAATTCAGCAGGCGATCCATATGCCAATGATCCTCATCGCAAATTTCAACTAATCATTAATTCGTTTTTACCTGACTATGGATATACCATGAAAGATGGGGTTATTTTCAGCACACCTGAAAAAGGCCTCGAGAATTTGGTTGATGAATCTATGCCAGCAACTGATATCCCATCATTAGATGAGAAGCTCGATCATGCAGAAAAACTCTTTTTTGGAAGAAATGCTACTGATGAGGACAAGAGGACTGCCATTAAATCAATCGGTGATTTATTTGAGCATGCGAGAAATGATTTAGCAAAAAACAAACAATTATCAGGTGATGAGGAAGATATTTTTAATATACTTAATAACTTTGGAATCAGGCATCACAGAGAAGGCCAAAAGGAAATATCTGAACCTTACTTAACTTGGGTTTACTACGCATTACTTAACACACTCAAAACATTTCTGAAGCTGAAATAGTGGTAATCACAATGTTTCGATGTATTTTACGCTTGTTTTTGTCTTACCGAAGCTAAAAAAATGGAATTAAAACAAATAAAATTGCATGCAACACTACCTCTATCTGAGCTTCTCAACCACTTCTAGAAGATTCTCATAGTATACATCAGCATCTTCATTGGGCTTTCTCACAAGAATTCCTTTTATACCAACAGAAGCAGCACCATTAATGTCAGCAGCCACACTATCACCAATCATCCACATATCATCATTGGACTGAATATGACTTAGTACATGCTCAAACATTTTTTGGTGAGGCTTTTCATAGCCCACCAATGCAGAAGTAAAAACCTCTTGAACGTACTCATGTATCCCCAGATGAGAAACAAGGGCTTCGAGCTCAGGAACATGATTAGAAACAATGACGTGTTTCCAGCCCTCTTGTTCGAGTTTCGTAAGTGCTGGGATTGTATCCTCAAACAAATGCCATTTTTTAGTGTTAATAAACTCGTTTCTGACAAGGGAGGCACATTTATTCGCTAACCCATCATCCACACCAACTCCTTTGTATGCATTCACAAACAAAGGATGCATTACCGCCCACCATTCATCGGAAGTTTTAATGTCTGTGTGTTCCTTTTTCGGTTCATGCCATGGGAATCCCTCATTTACATATGGCCGTATGTCTTCATCTGTGACTGTAGTACTAGGGTCTTCGGCAACGAGTATGTCTGTGAGACAACCTCTCCACATTCCATCCCTGTATGCCAGTGTTCCATCGAAGTCCCAAAGTAGCGTTCCTTTCATATATTTAGTGTAGCTTACTGCTGCTTTTAAATAGAAATACTGTGGTGGTGGTCCCAGTAGGAATCGAACCTACATCTACCCCTTAGGAGGGGGTTGTTCTATCCATTGAACTATGGGACCTTCAAATACATTGTACCCGAAACCGAAACCGAACCCGAAAACCGAACCCGCTATTTAAGAACAACAACCTCCCTCCCCTCAGCCGGCAAACTAGAACGTCCCTTAATTTTATACTCTTTCTCAGCTTCCTTACCCTTTGCACCGCATTTATCCAGTAAATCTAAGTAGGCATCTTTGTCTTTCATCTCTAATGGAAAAAGCGCGCGCGGATCAAGCTGATCGATTATCTTCTGTCCAATCTTTGCATCATCTGCAGGAAGAAAAAGAGCATCAACATCTCCAAGTAATTCAAGTATGTGATCGCTTAATTCTTCTAATGGAGAAGCAAGGAATGCGCATCTAACGTAATCAACATCAATAACGAATGAAACCTTATCTCCTTCTCCATGTCCGATTCCACGAACAGAGAGTCCGTCAAAATCATATTCACCCGGCCAGGAAATAACACCTTCTTCCGGCTCCTTCTCAGGATGAGCCATAAGAGACAAATCTAATTTGGGATCAGGTTTGTCCGGGAAAACAACTAGCTTCTTTCCGCCATTAACGACCTTAATTGTTCCGGAGCTTTGAAGAGAAAAAGTTAACATCGACGCAGATTCTAGCGGAAATTAATCACAAGATAAAGAAACAGAAGAAACAAAGGAAACAGAGGTTTCAGAGGATTTCATCTGTTTCTTCTGACTCTTCTGTTTCATCTGTTTCTTCTAATTAACAATTCGTTCTATCTCCGCACCGAGTCCCCTCAATTTTTCTTCCAACCGATCGTATCCTCTCTCGATGTACTTAACATCCGTGATAACTGTTTCACCCTCCGCACAAAGTCCGGCTATTACCATCGCAGCTCCTGCCCGGATGTCGTTACTTGCCACCGAACGCCCTCTGAGTTGCGTAGGACCGAGTATAAGCGCCTGATGGGAGTTTAGGACCTCTATGTGCGCACCCATCTTCTCAAGCTCATACAAGTATGCCATACGGCCCTCATACAGCCTCTCAAAGACCCTGCTGACTCCGTCTGCCTGTGTCATTACAACTCCAAGTGGAGGAAGCAAGTCAGTCGGAAATCCTGGGAATATGTTTGTCCTGACGCCAGTTGATTTAAGTGATGATAATTCTCCATCAATAAACAAAACTTTTTCTGCTTCATCATGTTTCCAAACAATTCCCATGCGAGATAGTGCTCCAAGAAATGAGAGAAGATGATCGAACTCAACGTTGTGCAGTCGGACTTTTCCGCCGGTAACAATCGCCGCGCATGCAAGTGCTCCGATTTCTAAGTAGTCTGATGTGACTTTATGCGTCGTGCTTTGCAACACTTGTTTACCTCTGACTTTTACTGTGTGTGTTCCAATTCCATCGATCTCCACACCCATTGCAATTAGCATTTTGCAAACTTCCTGCACATGAGGTTCCGCTGCCGCCATATCAATCTGCGTTTCGCCGGGAACCAGTGCCGCCGCCATGATTGCATTTTCTGTCGCAGTGACCGAGAACTCAGGCAATATCACTCGTGAAGGTTTTAGTTGGCCTTGAAGATGAAGCACATCATCCTGGCTGGAATCAACAGCTCCCATTTGTTTGAAAGCCTCCATGTGCGCATCAACAGGACGCTTGCCAAGTATGCATCCTCCCGGAAACGCCATCTCTACAACTCCGAACCGCGCAAGAAGCGGGCCCATCAGAACTATTGACCCACGAAGTTTGCCAACTAAGTCTATTGGAATAGATTTACTTTGAATTGAATGAGTTCTGATTCGAACTGTCCCATCTGTAAAACTTGTTTCCGCTCCAAGGTAATCCAGTATCTCTAGCATTGTCCTCACATCTCTTAAATCCGGAACATTTGTAAGAACTGTTTCTCCATCACCCAAAACGCTAGTTGCAATTAGAGGAAGTACTGCATTTTTCGAACCGCTGATATTAACGTCTCCCCTCAATGGTCTTCCGCCATGAATGCGATACCGCACATCAGTTTGATCTGATGCTGACTTAATAGCATTTGTAATTGCAGACTTAGAAATCTGCTCGGCCGTTTTTTCAATGGTATGGCTTGGATCCATTAGGGGTAGGACGGACATTGTAGCGCATCTTTATCTCTTCCAAATCTTTTATTTCTTTTTAATAATCATTTCCCAAAAAAGCACGACAATTCCAACCGTTATACAACTATCAGCCGCATTAAACACAGGGAAACTCCCCACTTGTACAAAATCAGTCACTTTCCCGTCAATTAGTCTATCAATGATATTTGCCAATCCTCCGCCTATAATTAGGCCAAATCCTATTTTGCTAGAGCAAGTCTTGGCATCTTTTGATGCATACCAAGCCACGAAAAATAGAGCCAGGAAGATAACAAACATTTGGAAATGCTCAGGCAGATTTATTCCAAAGGCGACTCCTGAGTTTAATGTGCGCTCCAATCCAATGAATGAACCAATGATTGCAATTCGTTCAGCTAAAATCTGATCAGCCAATAGAGCTAAAGCAATACTTGTGCCTAGGGCAGATAGAATTGTGATCCAGAGAGGTTTCACAAAGATATACTAGCTACTTGATAGACGACTATTATTTGACATTCATTAATTTAATTGTAAATTAAATCAGCTTCAGCACTGTGTTACTTCCACGGTGATTTGGGTGAAGCCTTAGAATCGATCTCCGCAAGAATTCGAAGGCTTCGTTGATACTGGTTGGCTTCCCTTATGAAGCCAATGCGGTTCCCTCCTAAAGAGAGAGAAGTGCGTAGGAAATGGATATTTGGTAGGCTGGCTCCTGCCGACAAATGTCACTTACGCCTGAGGCACGCTATGGATTCCAATATTCTCTCATCCATAGCTTTTTTGACCATGATTCATTTGATTATCGGATTACCTTGATTTTAGAAAAGAAAAGTGTACAATAACTACGTAATTAAGTTTCACTGTCTTGTGATCAAGACGGTGATTTCTTTGACAACAATCGACACTCGACACACTCCGCTACGCGGAGCTGTCAACAATCAACAACTTGTTGATTGTCGAAAGTGAGGCCGAAGGCCAAACGTGTTGATTGTTGATTGTCACCCATTTATTTTCCCCTAATCATCATGCGTGCTTCATTCCTAGCCGCCATTAACCAGATTTGTTCCGAAAAGAACGTGAGCCCGACTCAGGTTCTGGATGCAGTTAAGCAAGCAATTGCAACCGCATACCGAAAAGACTTTGGAAACAAAGAGCAAGAGATACGCGTTGATCTGAAAGAAGGACGCGACATGCCAACGATTCTATTGATCAAAGAAGTTGTTGATGATGTTGAAAATGATAACTTCGAGATTTCTGTTGCCGATGCAAACAAGATCAAGCCGGGAACAGAGGCAGGAGATGAAATTGAAATTGATGTAACTCCGGTAGGTTACGGACGCATTGCGGCACAGGCGGCTAAGCAAGTAATTCTTCAAAAACTTCAGGAAGCGGAGAAACAGAGTTTGTACGAAATGTTTAAAGATCGCGAAGAGGAATTACTAACCGCAACTGTTACAAAAGTCGAACCTAACTGGGTGACTTTGGAGATTGAAGGAATGACAGTTTCACTTCCTTGGAGAGAACAGATTCCAGGAGAACACTACTACACAGGAAAAAGAATTCGCGTTTACTTGGATAAAGTTGAACTGACTGGTAAGGGTCCTCAATTAAGAATCTCTAGAACTCATCCAAGTCTTGTCCACAAACTTTTGGAGCTAGAAATTCCAGAAGTTAGAAACGGTGATGTAGAGATAAGAGGAATTGCGCGCGACGCTGGATTTAGGAGCAAAGTCGCTGTTAGCAGTTCCGATCCCAGGATTGATCCTATTGGGGCTTGTGTTGGGCAAAAAGGAGTAAGGATTCAAGCTGTAATGGAAGAGATAAACGGCGAACGCGTTGATATGATCGAGTGGGCGGAAGATCCTATAAAGCTAATTTCAACGGCGCTTCAGCCAGCTTCAATTTCCGCTGTGATTATTGTTAATGATCAGGAAGGAACTGATGAAGAAGGACGCAAAATTAAAAAGCGTGCTGCAGTTTTTGTGGAAGAAGCACAGCGCCCAATGGCAATTGGAAAGAAGGGGCAGAACATCAGACTTGCAACTGACCTTACTGGTTATGAGCTGGATATGTATAACTACGAGGAACTCCCCGCATTCAAGGCAAAGCTAGCTGAACTTCAGGGCAAAGAAATTGAAGTAATCGAAATTGTTCATGACGAAGAGGAGGAAGGTGCACCAAAGGCAGGAGCAAAGCCGGGGGCACTCAAGAAGAAAGAGAAAAAAGAGACAAAGGATGAAAAAGAGGAAAAGGATTCCGAAGGAGCCAAGGAAGCCGAGGAATCCGAAAAATCCAATGATGACTCCGCAGCTGCGACTGCTGAGTCGCAGCCTGCGCCGGAGGCGCAGAAGGAGGAAGATTTAGTGTCCAAAGAACCCGAGCCCGAGAAACCCAAGGAAGAGGACAAGAAGAAGGACGAAAAGGCTACAAGCTAAAAGCTAAAAGCTATAAGCTAGTAGTCGTGAAACTTCCACCGCTATCCTTCGTCGTTCTGGACACCGAAACAACCGGTTTTGTACCGCGAGCTAACTGTGTTATTGAGTTTGCGGCAATTAGAATAGAAAACGGGAAGATAGCGTCTGAGTATGAACAATTGTTTAAAATTCCAACTGAAATTCCGAAGACAGTTCAAGTTCTTACTCGCATAAAGAATGATGATCTGGAAGGGAGACCAGAATTTTCTGAAAAACAAAATGAGATGATGGAGTTCATAGGAGAAGGGGCATTGATCATCGGACAAAACATCAACTTTGATATTGGAATGTTGAAGGGCGAAGGCATTGATTTGAGTGAGCATCCAAAACTTGATACTGCGATGATCGCTTCTCTTGTTTTTCCGGAACTTAGAAGTTATTCACTCGGTTACGTAAGCAAGATTCTTAAACTTAAACACGAACCAGTTCACCGTGCAATGGGGGATGTAAATGCAACTTTGGAACTTCTGGGTAAATGCTGGGAAAGACTGCTGAAGCTTTCGCCTGAACTTTTCGAAGTGGCAAAAATTATCATGAGCAAAAGTTCACCTGGATACCATATGTTGTTTGATTCTTTGCCTGAACCCAGAGAGCGCCCCTTCGCGGGCGCGAAAACTCCAAAATGGCTTCAAATACCAAAGCTTAAACTAACTTCCTCGGCGCATGTTACTCCACTCGCAGAAGCTATTTTCGAGAAACCGGCAATTGGAACTGTTTCTCTTGTAGAGGAACCGATGTCACCGACCACTATGCAACAACTTTTAGATGCCGCTGTGCCTAGAGAGAACACAATCCACTGGATTGCAGTTAAAAATCTGGAAGCTGCGCTGAGAAGATTGACTATTCCGGAAGGTGTGAGAGTTCTGCAACCTCCTTGGAATTTGTACGACATGGAAGCCGCGACTACTTTTGCCGCGCAAGATGAGTTTACAGCTGACGAAGGTTCTCTTGCAGTTAAACTTGCTTGGTATGAGCCCAAGACAATTCGCGATTTCCCAATTCACGGCGAAGAAAAGTCCGTCTGGAACGGCAAGCTCTCGTGCACAGACGAATCTGATTTATACACTGCGCAGTTCGATGATCTTCCCGGAGTTGTACTTCTGGACCATCGCCAGCTTCTTGCGTTTCTTGGAAATCCTAAACACAAGGCGCATGAAGCTTTGAATGATAGCGCGCACATCATTGTTGATGATGCCTCTATGCTAGAAGATACTGCTACAAAGGCTTACAGCTGGTACTGCAAACTGGATGATATTCGAGCTGGGTCAGAATGGAATGAAGATCTGACAAGTTTTACCGACGCAGTACAAATTTGGATAGAAAAGGTGCGCGAAGGCCAGGATAACCACCCCGTAACACGTGCAATGCTGCAAACGCCTGAGGTGAGCGGCCTAAAGGACAGACTGAGTGGCATATTGAATTCCGCTGAGTTTGCAATTCCCATAAAAAAACAGCTAGAGAATCTTGATTCTATGCTCGATCACAACAAAGTTCACGATCGAATTGCATGGATCGAAATCCGCCAAAATGGAAGCCAATCATTACAATCAGTTCCCGAGTTTGTTAACGAGGTATTGAACGAAAACCTGCTTAGCAAATTTTCTACAACTCTTTTGATTCCTTCTAAATCTAGTGAAACTCTTACAGAAGCCTTGCCCAAATCCTTGCAGAAAACTTTATCAATATCGTCCGACACAGATCTCGATCTACCTTCGATAACTTTTTCTCCGGACAAATCTATCGAGACTTTCTTGATAAAGCCGCAAGGAGACAAGCAAATAATCCTTCTACCAAGCAGAAGAATTATCGAGGATGCATTTATTAAATATACAGAGGAGTTGGAATCGAAAGGAACTACATTGATTTGCCAGAACTTAAGCGGTGGATTGGAACGCATGCAAGCTGAATTTACTGCTGCAAAAACTCCATGCATTTGGCTTCTTACTCCGTGGACATACGAAGGTGTAACTCTCCCCCCCGAAATGGTTGATCAGTTAATTATTCAAAGTCTGCCATTCGACTATCCATCTCATCCGACATTCGCAAAAAGATCAGAGCATTACAAGAATTCGTTCGAAGAGTATTCTATTCCTCGACTTGAACATCGAATCTTCAGGCTGCTTAGAACATTTTGCAGGCATCGAACTTTAGACGGATCTGTAATTGTTTTGGATGATCGATTGGACAAGAAGGCGTATGGAAAACGTATAAAATCTTATATCGAAGATCTGTCGCGATCAGAGAATGCACCTAAATCAAATAGGAGGGGGAAGATGAAGAAAGCTGTTGTTATAGATGAAGATCAGTTGTCTCTTTTTTAGAACAACTGCGTAATTTTCAATTTTCAATTTGAAATTTTCATTCAAAATCCAATATTCAATTGTTTAATATTAGAAATTGGATTTTAAAAATTGAATACAAATTGAAAATTGAAAATTAATTATGCCATCTATTCGCCTTCACTTCTTATCATCACCCATCCCGTTCTCCAAATAATCCAAAGATCCATCCCAACCCCCCATTCTTCCACATATCTGATGTCGAGCTTAACTTCTTCCGCAAACTTTAAATTTGATCTTCCTGACACTTGTGCAAGCCCCGTCATTCCCGGTTTCACCGTGAATACTCTGCGTTGGTATGAAGTGTATTTTTTAACTTCGTCAGGTAAATGTGGACGCGGACCCACCAAAGACATCTGGCCGACTAAAACGTTAAATAGCTGAGGCAGTTCGTCCAAATCAAATCGACGCAACAGCTTTCCAACGCGGGTTATACGAGGATCATCTTTTATCTTGAACAAAGGCCCATCATCCCTTTCATTTTTCTTAACTAATTTTCTTTTCAATTCATCTGCATTTTTCACCATCGATCTGAACTTGAGAACATAAATATCTTTTTTGCCGTATTCACCAACTCTTTTTGAAATGTAAAAGATCGGCCAACCAGTTTCTATGTAAACCGCACTCGCAATCAAAATTAATATCGGTGACAAAACTGCGATGAAGATAATGCTTCCAACAAAATCAAAAAGGCGTTTGAATACTTTGCCCCATCCATCCAAAGGCGTCGGTTGAAACTTGAGTATTGGAACAAGCCCAAGGCGCTCTACTCTGAGCTGATGAGGAACATCTGCAAAAACCGGTGGAAGAAATGCATAAGCAATGTGATGCGATCTGCAGTAATCGATTAATGATAATGTTTGTTGGCTCCCGGGGGATGGATCAGTTTGCAAAACAAGATCGGGATGGCACTTTGGCTCTAAAGTTTTTAAGTGATTTAGATTCGGGAGATGTCCTAAATACTCGTAATGAATGTCGCCGTGCAAAACCTCTCGCGCTGATCGCGCTATTGGATGCTCGCCGACTGACGCTACTAAACGAACTCCGACTCCAAGTTTCAAAAACGCTCTCTGTAAAATAACAATTGCTGTCCTGCCCATAGAAACAAAGACAATCAGGAAGAATACCGAGTGCGCCAAAAGTATTCGCGAGAAGAAGAGTTGTTTGGCCACCAAAAAGTACCACGCTGTTACAAGTACTACCCACAGAAGAGAAGCAACGATAATTCTGCCCATTTCACTCCAACTGGAAGCCGTGGTAACAAGTGCGTATAACCTGAGCAATGCGGCTACCGCCAGAAATACAATGATCCACGGCAAAACAAAGCCAGACATGTACTCAGAAAGCCCTGGAAGCGTCGGAGAAGGCTCCAGGAGTTGTATGCGGGGAATCAGGTCAATATTGGCCTCTCGCAGCCTGTAACTCAAAAGAAGCGCTGCCAGAGCCGCCACGCAGTCCATTGGAATACGCAGGAGGCCGAAAATGATCTCTGAGCGCTTCATGAGGACTAACAACTTACAACTAACAACCCACAACTTACAACACTATCTTTAAGGCTTTTTATCCATAAACAGGCAAACGCATGTTTGAGCTCGAAGGCATCGCATTGAAAGTTCTATAGCGCAAGAACGAATTGGATGAGGCTCTCCAACTCAAGACCTCTAATTCTGGGTGCATCCAATTCGTTCTGCACCCCTTAGATTCTCTAAACTGTGCCTTCGAGCGAGTTTGCGTTTGCCTTGATCTTTTCTTTGCTTCTTTCTTTTACATCAAGGTAAAAGAAAGAAGAAAGATCTTGCATCAATCAGGTAAAATAAAAGCTATGCGAAAGTCATGGCCCGCCATCCTAATCATAGTAATAACCTTCCTGACCTTTGCAGGGGTGCTTGGCCATGAATTTTTGAGCTGGGACGATGAGATTTTGGTTACACAAAATTATTTGGTTCGCAATTTCTCACCGATGATATTCTGGAGCTACGATCCGGAACTATATATTCCGATAACTTTGCTCAGTTTTCAGATTAATTATGCACTATTCGACCTTAACCCTTTTTGGTACCACTTAACGAATCTGATAATTCACATTTCAAACGCACTTCTTGTCTTTTGGTTAAGCTTGATGATCATAAAGAAACGATATCTTGCCGTATTTGCAGCGCTGATCTTTGCAGTCCACCCTCTTAATACGGAAGCAGTTGCATGGATAAGCGCGCGAAAAGAATTACTTAGTACATTCTTTATGTTAAGTGCATTGATCACATATGTAAAAACTGGAGACAAAAGGTGGATGATTGTTCTCAGCCTGATCTTATTCGTGTTAGCAATGATGTCGAAAGTGACGGCGTTGGTTTTGCCACTAATTCTGATTCTTTATGACCAAGCTCAACCGAAATCCGAAAACCGAAATCCGAAAACTTATATTCCTTTTCTTCTGCTTGCAGGAATATTCGCCGTTATAGCTGTGGTCGGAAAGTCCATTGCAGTTATACAACTTACAACTACGGAAATGGTTCTGCTCGCTTTCAGAAGTACAACTTTCTATCTGCAAAAGTTCCTGTTGCCCATTAAACTCTCGGCAATTTACGGGGCTCCCGATCCAATATCTATTCAAAACTGGGAGATTATCTTTTCAATTCTGATAGTTGCATTACTGATAACCGCAACCTGTATTTTCAGAAAAATGAAAGTTGCAATGTTCGCATCCGGATTTGCAATCCTGACTATTGCCCCAAGCTTTATGGCCTACATGAAAAGTGATGGAATATCCGTTGCCGCTGATCGTTATGCATATATGCCTTCAATAGGATTGGCTATGTTGATTGTTTTGATAGTTAGCTCAATCCGTAAACAGGATTTTGTAATATTTATACTGGTAGCAGTTATCTCATCTTGTATGTTCTTAACTATTGAACGAAACAAAGTGTGGGCAACAACCGAAGTTCTATTCCAAGACATCATTAAAAAGAATCCTACTTCCCACATAACACATAACAACATAGGAAATATGCATTTGAATAATGGAGATTTAAGAACCGCACTTTTGTATTTGGAAAAGGCAATGGAACTTAATCCAGAAAGTCCGGAGGTACTTGTGAACATGGGCGTTTATTATGGGAAGCTTGGTGATTACTCTGCATCTGAATCTTATTTGAACCAGGCAATGGAAATTCATCCGACTTTTGCACCTGCGCACTTTAATAAGGGCGGCATTCACTTTCAAAGAAGGGAGTATAGAAGTGCAATCGAATCCTACAAAAAAGCTATCGAATCCAATAGATATTACACTTCTGCAATATGGCAACTAGCGCGTACTTATCTGAAATCAGGTGATCAAGAAATGGCTCGGGAAACATATTTGGGTTTATTGAAGTTTGATGAAAGCTATAAGGGAAGAAGGGCGGAATTGGATGAGCTAATTAATTGACAATCTACAATCTACAATCGACAATTAGTTAACAAGCCACCTTAGCTCAGTTGGTCAGAGCAGCTCACTTGTAATGAGCAGGTCCGGGGTTCGAATCCCCGAGGTGGCTCCAGTTTTTTCTTACTAAAAAAGACTGTACTTACAGTCTTCTTTAGCCCGCTCCCTGCTGTACTCCGGGTTTTGTCGAGGATGATCATCTATCTGGGATCAGAGTTACCTCGTGACCTCAAGCGCGGAGGAGCAATCGGAATGACGGAACCATCACGTGCCCCGTACCGATGCGAAGCATCTGGTATGGGGTTTGATCCGACTACCCAAACCCTCCTTGCATCACCAAGAGTTTACCGATTATGGAATCACGTGAATCCCACAATCCACGCTAGGCGTGGCGTTTCACTCCCCAATAAAGGGGCTCGTCTCTGTGGCACTTGTCCTACTGCTGATTTACCAAATATATTCAGCAATGACGGGTGTTACCCGTATGGCGTTCCGGCGACCTGTCGACCGTAGCGCTAAGCTGTGGTCTAAGATCACCCTTCGCTAGCGCGAAGGTTGATGCCCGGATGTTCCTCCCCGCGGCGTAGTCCGAAGACGAAGCCGGGGGCGATCATCTGCAAAAGAGCGGACCTATATGATAGCTCAAATGACAATTTCAATCAATCAAAAGCCCTACGTCTTACATCTTATGCCTTACGTCCTAATTTATCGGAAGCCTAAGCACAAACTCCGACCCTTTTCCTTCTTTACTCTTAAAACTAATCTCTCCGCCCATATCTTCTGCAATCAATTTTGAAATAAACAATCCCAAGCCATTTCCAGTCGTATCCATTTCTTTTACATTGCTTGCTCTAAACAGACGCTCAAAGATACGCGGCTGATCTGCTTCTGGGATTCCTAGCCCTAAGTCTTTTATTGTAATTTCGATCTCCGCATCACTGACTTTTGCCTGCATCGAAATAGGAGTTTTGTTTGGTGAATATTTAACTGCGTTAGAGATAAAGTTCTGAACAATCACGTGCAATAGAATCGGGTCTGTCTGAAGCTCGATCTTTCTGTCTGGAATATCTATCTTGCATGGACAACCGGCGTCCTTTGCAAACGATTGCAGCTCCCCTGCTATATCTTCTAGTAATTCTGTAAAATCAATTTTCTTAATTTTTGGCTCTATAGACCCGCCTTCCAATTGTGCCGCATGAAGAAGAGTATCGATCAGATTGGCCATTCTCTTTCCTGACTTTCTCATTTCCTTTATTGATTCTTTTTGCTCTTCGCTAAAATTAGATTTTGTGCCTTCCAGTAATTCCAAATACCATTGGAAAGTGGATAGGGGAGTGCGCAGCTGATGCGAAGCAAGAGTTATGAATTCAGATTTCATGTAATCAACTCTTCTTTCTTCCGCAACATCTTGAAATACGGCAACTGCACCATGCACATCACCATTATCCAACAGCGGAGCTACCGAAAGACGAACAGGCAAATGCTCTCCATCTTCTTTTTCGATATTCAGGTGGGCAATGCTATCGAATCTAATTATCGACTTTGAATTCAAAGATTTGCGAATTGGGTTGTCATCTCCGCGATATTGCTCGTTTCCCTTATAGAATTTAACAACATCATCAATTTTTTCCCCAATCAAGAATACTATATCTTTCTCGAGTAGTTTTGCTGCAGCAGTATTTACACTGATAATTACTCCGGTTTTCCCGACTGTGATAATTCCATGCTGAATGCTTTCCAGAATCGCACGGTCTGTTTCGTATTGCTTCTTAAGTTCCTGAGTTCGATCAACAATAATTTCCTCCATTCGTTCATAAGTGTCCTGCAAGCGCGTTGCCATATCCGAAGCAACAGTTTCCAAGAGTTCCACTTCGTCTCCTGTCCTAGCTGAACGATTGAAATGCCAATGTCCCGGTCCCAGCTTACCCATTTCTTTGCTGAGCCTTACGATTGGATTTGTAAGCCTTCCTGCAAGAATGTGAGCAATTATTCCGGAACTGATTATTATAAATATTCCAATTATCGTCAGGAAAAATGCCAAGCGCATTGTTCCTTCCAATGCCTCTTCGCGCGTGATCTTAACAACAAGACCCCAGCCCAAACTTGGAAGCGTTCTATATGCCGCATAAACTCTTTCCCCTGTGTAGTCTGCCGCTTTACCAAGGTTTTCTTTTCCCTTTACCGACAAAGCCAGAGGCAATCCATACTCAGCTTGTTCCTCCAGGTTGCCCAGCTTTAGTGTTTTACTTCCTGCAGGTTGAAACCTGTGATGAAGAAGAACTAGTTCTCCTTCTTTTTCCGCTCCCAACAATATTTCTCCTGTTTCTCCAACCGAAGCTATCGAAAGAAGCGTATCAAGAAGCGGTCGCGAGTCGTACCTTACGCCAACGATTCCAATATGACTTCCTTCGTGATTGTAAACTGGAGAAAATATTTCGTGTTCCTGCCAACCATATTCATCTATCACTGAATAAAGTATTGTGCTTTCGATGGCAGGTGGAGTTGTAGCTACAGAAAGTCCTGTGTGCGCAACTTGCTCACCCGAAAGATTATAAATTGCAGCAATAAAACAGCTTCTCGTTCAAGTTTGTAATCAAGGGCTAGATGAGTCTAGATGAGTCTAGATATGTGTTTCAACGCCTCTGGATTGCAATGGTTCCATATTTTGATCGGGATCCTCTGCCACTCGCAAAATACATAACGGCCAAACTGGCACACCGCATGCTACATAACAGCGGGGAACATACCCCTCTACTATTACCACTCAATGGCGTTCCAAGGACAAACGTAGCAGTTGAAAAAGAATTTCTAGATAGAACAAATGAAGGTCTGGAGTTATGGCAACCTTCAGTGAGGGAAGCGGCAAGTCCAGAAGATTTCGCAGAGGAAATTAATACAAGACGTGCTCTCTTTGTCGCTTTTAGTGGCAAAAGTACTGATCTTTTGTACCACAAAAAAGAAGTACCTAAATTGAAAAGACTTGAGGAATTTGCAACTAATCGAAGAACAGATGACCAACCAGGGATTGTTCTTATCACAAGTGATGCTCACCATGATGATTTTTGCAAAAAACTCCTCAGTACTTCGTAAAGTTGGCAAGTTATTGCTACATATCCCCCTCGCCCAGAAAATACAACGTTGACACCCCTCTGCGCTCTCAGCCAAAAAGAGACCCCAGTCACCCAAGGCCTCTTTTAATAACAAACTCAAATAACTTATCTAGTAACACTAATCGTTGCACTTTGTTCAGCTGATGGCGCTGCGACTGTCACGCGTCCATTTGCATCTTGAACGATTGTATATCCGGTTACATCTGTGCTTGTATTCTGCGGATCTGCCGGTACTGCTACGATGTATGTTCCGATTAGATCAGAAAGATCTACACCGCCCGGAACTCCCGTACATGCCGCATCGACGACAGTGCCAAGACAAACAGGCTTTGCGGCAGCAGGAGCTGCAGGAATTGCTCCTGGCAGGGTACCATTGTTATCAATGGCGTATTGATAGACCGCATTTAGGACGGTGTTAACGTCGCTGCGGCGCTGAGCGTTGCGCGCATCACCGAGCTGCTTGGTTGGGTTAATCGCAACTATGACGATTGACGCCAAGATCGCAATAATACCGATTACCAGCAGAAGCTCGATTAGCGTGAAAGCTTTGCGAGTTTTCATATGGAAAGAGGGAAAGAGATAGCCAATAGATTCGGCTTTCCCCGAGTATATCAAACGTGATTTTAGAACTGATAGGAATGGATTGACTGGCAAATCAGATGTGTTGTGGTTTATGAAATACAGAATGGAAAAGAATGAAAGAATGAAAGAAACCAAGAACGAAAGGAATGTTAAAAATAAAAAAAACTTAAAAAGATTTTATCCTTACAGATTTATTCCTTAAATCTTTCCCTCTTCCTTTTTCTCTTGTCCTCTTTCGTTCTTTCGTTCTTTACGCCCCATTCTTTCGTTCTTTTGTCTGTACTTTTATTCACATAGAAGTTCCTCCCCGCTATCAACACAATTCTCCCCATCACAATATCCCCAATCAAATATATCACTCACGCACGTTGGAGTACTACAAGCACAAGGATTCCCTGCAAGATCATCATCAGGAAACAATGTAATCAGAGATTGAAACTCTCGCTGGTATATTCCTCCTGTTGGCAAACCTGTTGATTTGGAAGCAGTAAATATAATTCTTACGCTATGGTTGCTGGAAGTTGCAGAAGTATTTTGAAATACTAAATTGGTAATAGTCAGTCCTTCTGAACTTAAGTTTCGAAGAACATTCTTCTCCGCAACTCGAATTGCTCCTGTTTCAAGTGCAATAATAGTTGGATCTTGGGATTGTTCCGCAACTTGCACAGACAGTACCGAGCCTGATTCGCCTCTTAAAGGATATGCGATACGCTCTGCACGCCTGACTCTTCTCGTAAGTGTCTGCATTATCTGCATTCCCTCCTGTTCCACACCTGCAATCATTTGTTGTCTGACTCTTTGTTCGTTTGTCGACATAAGAACATTGATAAGTACTCCTGCGCAAACCGAAAAGAAAGCCATGAACATTATTAGTTCTATCAAGCTCATGCCGGAACGAAAAGTATGGGATCTATTCATAACTGCAAGAAGTAAACACCTCCACTTCCTGCCATGCGGCAACTTCGATCGAAGGAAGCACACGTTTTAATATCGTTTCAAAACGTCTAATTGTATTTCCACTTTCACTCTCTATGCAAAGTGTTCTATTTTCGTACCCTGCGCCTCCAATAGGAAGCACAAAACAAGTACCGTCACTCTCGGTTATTTCTTCATTGCCCGCATATGTAAAATCTTCGAATAGTTCAAGCAAAGCATGTTCCGCACAAGTCATTGCAAGCTCATACCCTTTCCCGGAATTCTCCATAATCTCTGTGTTTCGCATGCTAACCCAGCTTAGTAAAAGCATTGTGCCTGTCACAGCAATAGATATTGCACCGATGAAGAGTACAGCAAGAAGGAATGTGTAGCCGGATCTAAAATTTTTCATCGGTTCAATCATGGATTTGGTGAAAATATTAATAAGGCTGAAATAGTTACGGCAAATAATCGATCTCTTATGGGATCGTAGATGAGTCCTCTTCCTATCCCCGTGTCCGTATCGTAACTCGCGATCAATGGCATCTGTCCGGCACGCCAAAGATCCGAATCAATCACCTGAACTTCAGCAGACTCATGCTCAGTCGCAACGAAAATATATTTTCCTGTCGCACTTCGATCCATATCATGAACATCCGTTCCAACTCCTCTGTACCAAGGGCCTGGCGGGGGACTGGGAACAGGACTGTCGGCAATATCAAATAATGCCAGCTCCTGTATTACATCTCCAACTGATCGGCCAATGGCAACTGAGTTTTCGAATGACACAACAGCCCTTCCATCTGGAACATCCGTAAGGTTGTATCCGATTCCAGGGGCGAACTGCAGATTTGATGGGTCAAAAACATCTATTACTGTTAATTCTGCGACATCCTCTGAGTTTGCAATGTACGCATAACCTCCGTTAAGAGTAATTCCATTATAACTACCGCTATCATTAAGCGAATCTAGAAGACTTATGTCGGAAGGATCGGAAACATTGAACGAATAAAGTTCTGGTTGCGATCCGTCTTGCTGTGATCCTACAAAAAGAGTTGTTCCATAGATCGCCATCGAGCGCGCCTTTCCACTTTCTGGAATGTTGTATGTATCAATTAATTTGCCTGCTGAAAATTCTTCCGGAGCAGATATGTCATATGCCTGAAGTTCTGCACCTGGCATGCTTGTAATCACAAAAAGTGTATCTCCACTGACTAGGAGCTGATGACCCTCTGCACCAAGCACGAATCCTTCTGCAATTCTAGTTGGTAAACTTAGATTAGAGACATCAAATACATATAAGCCTGCACCTCCTCCGTCAACTTCGCTTGTTACAAATGCGTAATTTCCTTTGATAGCGATGTCGTTGAAGTTTGGTGCTGGATCTTCCAGATGAGTTCCCGTATGTAAAAGTACATTCCATGTTCCCATACTGCGTTCCTGCCTCCAGTTTGAATAAGTGGACGAAATAGTTACTGAGCCCGATCTTTGCACACCAAAATCCCAAGTTGTAGTTGCACTTGCACTGTATCTGTTATCGTCAACAGCGGTAATTACGATGCTTGTTGTGTAACCATCGGAACTTACTGTTTCCGATCCGTTGAATTCCCAGATTCCATCATCACCTATTCTAATTCCATGTGTTCCTTCTATAAGATCATCAAAATCTCCGTCCCTAATGCTTCGGACTGCTTCTATTGCCTCCTCGGTGAGCGAGACCGCCCTTAATCTATCACCACTTGATATGGTTAATCTCTGGCTTGTAAGAAGTGAGTGTCCTGCAATGCCAATGAAAATCGCAAAGATAGCAACGCCGAGGAGAATGTCGAGCATGAAGAAGGCTGGCCTTCGATGATTGAAAATAGACATTTTTCAGCTAAGACTAGTATATACAAGACTATAGGTTACAGGTTACAGGTAATAGTACTACGATCCACAACTTCCACCTGTGACCTGTAACCTATAACCTAAATATCTATAATCGTGCTCTCTTAACCATCCTAAGTACCCTGACACTGCACCCATGATTTCTGGCTCCTCTTATGTAATGCGGGAATAGGCTCTTCATATTGCGTTCCAATATCGGATATTGCGAGAAGTAATACGTATTTTTGTCTTCGGCAACATCTAGGAGCTGTTCGCAACTGCATCCTTTTGTGTTACGTAACGTGTAAGCACTGATTCTTTTTCTTGGTCCCTTTCGGAATATTTCGCTTTCCTCGGTAAGAGCAAATCTTCTAAACAGCATGAAATCTCGAGGCACTATTTCCGGTGTGCCTGTATTAGGACATAAGTCGTCATAATTCGGGATGCCGTCTCCATCCAGATCTTCCGCACATGATCCTAAACGATCACCGTGTCTTCTATGCGCTGCCCATGCTGAAGTGGAAATTGTAAGAGTCTGATGATTCGAACGATTTCCGGGGGGATAGTGACAAATTGTAATTTCTTTGGATATAGTTCCAGAACTGTCATCACCTGACTCTTCTGTTTCCTCTGCTTCTTCTGTTTCCTCTGCTTCCTCTATTATAGATCCACATGCCGGTCTTTCCATAATTATTTCCACTGCCGCGTCGGAGAAATCTGAACTAGTATTCAAATCTTGAAGTTCTACAAGAGCCACAACTCTGCGAGAATCAAGTTTGATCTTCCCTTTATCCATAATATTCCTCATAAACCGTCTTAAGCGTGTAATGCTGGTGAATACCGAGGTGCCCGGAGGATTATCCCCATTCTCAAATATTCTTATACGACCGGATCCGTCGCGCGAACTTGAGGTTTTTTTGAATATCCATCCATATCTCCCCTCAGCCTTCAGAACTATTGAACTTCCAGAAGAAACATTCGTGAAAGACTGCTGTTCTCCGCCATCTACATCTCGGAAATTGTATAGAGTTTGCCATGTATCACCGCCGTCTAAACTGGCACTGAATCTGACCTTAATTTCAGGCCCGTTAATTCCATGTCTTGCGTGCGAACCAAGAATTTTGAATGTGACGTGTGCATTTTCAGATAAGACCAATTGCCCATCATCAAGAACATACTGCGCTGAACACGAATCATCTGATTCATCATCGTCATCATCATCGTCGTCGTCCGAACCTGAGTCGTCCGAGCCCGAATCCGAACTTCCCTCCAGCCAATTAATAAATATTGCATCATCCAAAATAGTTACTTTGGCTTGATACAGTGCATCTACAGTTCCAAGAGTAACTTCGTCCCCTCCTGGACCGTCGTTAATAATCCCATTGAATGGCGATTCTGATTTATTATTACCAACATCATTATCAGCTCCCTGAACAAGGGCTCCGTCGAATGTAATCCGCGCATCAACAATTTCTTTTGAGCCTCCGCTCGGGTGCGAGCCATGAAGGAGAATTCTGACTGCACCGTTTCTTCTTTCTACTGCAAGCCCTGGAACAGTTTCAACCAGCCCACCATCAACAATTGTAACTCCGTTAACCTTTAGCGGAATCCACTGGCCTTCTGTATATCGAATTTGCTGCGGACCGACGTAAACTGACCTGCTTACATTTCCTGTCCCAAAGTTTTCCAGTCTTTCGAAGTCAATTTTGAATCGCGGATCATCTGTACCTGCACAACTTCCTGCTTTCTGTCTAAATTCAATTAAGACCACTGCATCCTGAAAGTCTGACGATGCAGTTCTGAGTGTTCCAAGTTCTCCTAAAAGGACAACATCATACTCACCGATATCTATTTTCCCGTTGTCATCGATAACTTCCTGAAGGAAAGATTCAAGCGACGCCTGATTTGCATACGGCTGATAATCGGGAGGGGAATTGCCATCCCTCAAAACCTCTACGTGCCCTGTTTGATCGTTTGATTTATATGTCTTTTGCCAGAACCATCTATGCCTTCCCTTAAATCTAAGAACTATGTGAGATCCCGATGGAAGATTTTCGATTACTTGCTCTTCTCCACCATCGATATCCACTCCTCCAAATAATGGAATCCATGTTGAACCTCCATCTGTGCTGGCTTCGACTGTGACCTGGATTTCCGGCCCGCCTGCACCATATGTAATTTCTGACCCCAAAGCTTTAAACGTTGCATCAACTGTTCCAGTTGTCTCGATCGTCCCATTGGATGAAACATTAAATCTATCTTCACATGGTTCAGTTGGTTCCGAATCATCGTCGTCATCGTCGTCACCTGAACCTGAGTCATCGTCGTCATCCGCAACTGTATCGTCATCTCCTGAGTCGTCATCCGCAACTGTATCGTCATCATCCGAACCTGAGTCGTCATCGTCCGAACCTGAGTCATCGTCATCATCCGAACCCGAGTCATCGTCGTCATCATCATCATCTGCACCTGAGTCATCATCGTCGTCATCATCATCTGCACCTGAGTCATCATCGTCGTCGTCGTCGCTGAATACCGGACTCTCTATCCCTGTTGAAGAAAGTACTCCGTCCGCGCTTACCGTTATAGTGCGTTGATCTCCGTTTATCGCCTCCAGAATAATATCCCCAACATATTGCGGAACACCATCAACGCGAGAAAAAGTTACCTGACTTAAACCTGAAACTGATATGGTCGAAGGAATAGGATATTCTTCATCTGCATCAGGGTTTCTGAGTGAATATGTTTCTCCCTGGAAAAGAATACCATCGGATGTCCATACCCCCCATTGCGCATCTTCCTCCCCAGCCTGAGATCTGACCTGCGCCGAACGCAACGCTTGTATTGTCTGCTCGGTTGCCAAATCCAAATCAGTTCTAATCTGAAAATTTCTGTACATCGGAATCGAGACTCCTGTGGTTACAGCAATCACTCCGATTGTTAGAAGAGTTTCGATGGCAGTAAATGATTTTCTTTTCATTATGAAGATGGGAAGGATTATGCGTTTGTGACATTTCCAACAACGCTATAGATCGGAACAATGATAGCAAATGCAATAGCAGCAACGAGGGCACCGATTATTAATAGCAATATGGGTTCCAAAATAACCGGAAGGGCTTTTGCCGTCTCTGAAGCCTTTCGTTCGTAAATTTTAGCAATCTGCATGAGACTTTCTGCCAAAGAACCCGATTTTTCTCCTGCAATTACAAGTTGCTGAACAGATACAGGTAGTATCTTTTCACTATTTTTTATAGTTCCAAATCCTTTTGTAAATGAATCGCCGATTTTTACGTGTTCCAACAGCTTTTTGTAGAAATTCTTGAAAGTAACAATATTGGTCACTTCAATTAACGATTCCAATGCATCGATTATTGGAACTCCTGCTTTCAAAAGTCCTCCAAGCACTACTCCAAATCTCGCTACTGCAGCTTCCCGGCCAAGCCTTCCAATGCCCGGAATATGAAAAACCAGCCACTGGCTGACTACTCGGAAGTGCGTAAATTTTCCTAAAATGATAAAGAGTGCCATGCCGATAAATATCAACGGAACAAAAACAGCTCCGTGATCCGAAAATACTTTAGTCACATAAATTACTGCGCGCGTGGTAATGGGCAGATCTACATTAAGCGAGAAAAGCACTTGGACAATATTCGGTAACACAAAAAGTCCGAGGCCCATGACAATTATGGTCATCATAAACACCACTATAGTCGGATAAATCATCGCAAGCTTAACCTGCTGTCTTAACCCCCTGTCTTTTTCTCTTTGTTCTGATAAATACTTCATATTTTATGCCAGGTTTCCTGCCTCCTCACCAATTTGTACCATTGCAATATCATATGGAGTGAATAGATGCCTGTCGGCCATTGCTTTCCAAAAAGCAGAACCGTTTTCAATGTCATACACTATATTTGTAATCACTTTCTTCATTGTTCTGTTTTTTGTTTCCATCTGGAAAGTTTTTAGCGAATCAAGAAGAGGTAGCCCCGCATCCAGCATTGTTGCAACACTTTGCACATACAAATGAGCCTGCTTCCCCATGCCAATGTTATTAATGGACTTTAAAAAAGAGGAGAATGAGGATTCTTTTTGTGGCGCGGCTGACTCTTTCTTCTTCTTTGTTAACGAGGATATAAAAGATTTAAATGATTTAAAGGATTCTTTTTTCTCTTTTATCTCCTTTTTATCCTTTAAATCCTTTATATCTTTCCCTTCGACAGAAGAACTTGCTTCCGAAGTCTCGCTATCTGCCATTGGCTGACTATTCTCCTCCATCTTCAGAACTGGTAGTAAGTACAATCTCCGGAGGCGCCGCAACTCTCATCAGTTCCTCAATTGTTGTCATCCCCGTAAGGACTTTTTCAAATCCGTCTTCAAACATCAGTTTCATCCCATTCTTTACTGCCTGATTGTTTATTTCTGCACTGGTCGCTCTGTTAATTATAAGCTCTTCGATATCAGGTGTGATTGCCAGAAGTTCATAAATACCCACTCGCCCTCTGTAACCTTTTTCTCCGCATACTTCACATCCTTTTCCTTTGTACAAAGTCGCTGGCTTATCGCCTTTAAAGAATTTTTCAGCTCCTCTAAACAATCCATCAGCTTCACCATCCGGAACTTTGTAACTATATCTGCACTGGGGACAAATACGCCTGACCAGTCTTTGTCCGATAATAACTTCGAGTGTTGATGCCAGCAAGAAAGGTTCGACTCCCATATCAAGCAAGCGAGGAACTGCGGTAGCAGAATCGTTTGCGTGCAGTGTTGAGAAAAGCAAGTGGCCTGTAAGTGCAGCATTTACTGATATATCTGCGGTCTCTCCATCTCGGATTTCTCCAACAAGAAGTACATCCGGGTCCTGTCGCACAAGAGCTCTAAGCCCACTTGCAAACGTCAAATCAGCTTTGTTATTTACCTGGATGTGATTAATCCCCGAAATTTTATATTCAACCGGATCCTCAATAGTGGATATATTTATATCAGGAGAATTTCTGAGTTTAAGAAGCGCATAAAGCGTTGTTGATTTTCCAGATCCTGTTGGACCGGTTGTAAGAATCATTCCAAATGGCTTATGAGCCGCGCGCTCAAGAACCTCGATGTTTGCCTGTGTAAATCCAAGGTCATGCAAAGTCAAATGTCTTACATATTCCGATAACAAACGCATTACAACTTTCTCTCCATCTACAAGAGGAACGACTGACACTCGAATGTCGAGCACTCCCGTATGTGTTTTATGTCTAATGGCTCCGTCCTGCGCAGCAAAGTGTTCATCTATTCTCATGTTCGAATCAATTTTGATTCTGTTTAGAACTCCATCATAGTGTTCGCGCGGAATTCGCTCAGCTTCATGCATCACTCCGTCAACACGGAACCTTACGATCACAATTTTCTCCTGCGGCTCGAAGTGAATGTCGGATGCCCTAAGTTGTATGGCATCATCCAAGATTTCTTCCAATATTTCCGGAGCCACTTTCTTCTGCTCTTTTATAATTTGCTGGAATCTTGTCGCAAGCGGCTTGTTATAGTGTTTGAACGCGATATTAATTGCTGCTTTTGACGCATAAACAAATGTGATTTTTCCTGTGAATTTTTTCCGTTCGGCTTCTTTCTTCTTTTTCTTTTTAAAACTGAATGACAATTCTTTTTTAAATATTGATTGCTTGGGTTCCGATTCTTCCTTTTTGGGCTCCAGCTCAACAGCGTCTATGCCCTCTTCGGATTTTTCTTCATCGGGCACAGCGTGCTGTGCCCCTACATCATCTGACTCCTTTGTACCCTTTTCACCTTTTGTCTCTTTCTTGCCCTCCGTAGCCTTGGCGGAGGAGGGTGTCTCTTTTATCTTCTTTTTCTCTTTCTTCGCCTCAGGAATTACTGCCTCTACTTGTTCCAAGTTCAGTCTGACCGCTTCTTCCAAGGTTTCATTGCCCGGATCCGCAGTCGCAATTGTGACTGAGTTCCCGTCCTTTTTAATAACGACTGCACTGTAGTTTTGTGCAATCTCTTCGGGAAGCAGTCCAATTACTTCAGGTGTTGGGGGAGCTGATACCAAATCATAGAAAGGCATCTTAAAATGCTCCGCTAATGCCTCTTCATAAAGCTTTTGCGTAAGAAGTCCTTGGTCTATCAAGATATCTATCAAAGGGCTTTTCAGTTCCTTGGCACGCCCCACTGCATTTGCAAGTTCCTCTTTCTCCTTAAGTAGCATTTCGCCAATCTGGGGATCAGTAAGTGGCATGTACTAGAAGTATTGAGCCTTGTGTAAGTAATGAAGCAGAGGTTTTTTCAGAGGAAACAGAAGAATAAGAGGACGAGAACAGAAGGAATAGCATATCTTCTGCTTCTTCTGCTTCTTCTGTTTCTTATAGTAATTAGCCATAACTGGAGAGATATAATTCATTAGAATGTACTTTTAACATGTTTAACAATGTCCATAATCGGAGTGTTTGATTTTACAAAGTAGTCCTTGGCGCCAAGGCTTTTTGCCCGCTCAATATCTTCTTCTTGTCCTAGATTACTAAGTATCAGAACCGGAATAGATATTTTTTGGTTTTTGAGCTCCTCTAAAAATTAAAAACCATCCATCTTTGGCATTATTAAATCTAATAGAATGCCATTTGGCTTAAATTCTTTTATAGCTTCCATTGCTGCCCTTCCATCTTCAACCAATTTTGTCTCGTATCCTTCGTGAGCAAATTTTAATTCCAATGCGTGAGCCAATGGCTTTTCGTCCTCGACGATTAGAAGTTTTTTACCGTTGCCTTTGGGCTTAGGAGTCTCTGTCTGAGGTTCCTTTTCCTCCTTTTTCTTTTCTTCCAAAGCCAGCTCTTGTGGATTTTTATTTTTAGGCATAGTGAAGCCAAAATAATCATATAATTATAGCGGAAAAGGGCATTTTTATCAATTGTCGGGCACAACCTTCTGATCTGATCTTATTCACCCTTTTTGATTGCCTTTCCTTGACGACCTCACCCCCCTTCCCCCTCTCCTCTGATAGAGGAGAGGGGGAGCTACGTGATCGGAATACTCTCCCCCTTCTCCTGCTTGCAGGAGAAGGGGGCTTGGGGGATGAGGTCGTTCAACACAAAAGAAAGAGGAAATGCTAAACATCACAAAATTTTCCGCTACAATCGAGACCTATGACACGACGTGCCCTGATTTCAGTTTCCGACAAAACAAATCTTACACAATTCGCTGCATCTCTGACCGAACTTGATTTCGAAATTATTTCAACGGGTGGAACGCTCGAAGCTCTTGCTGATGCAGGCATACCTGCAACTCCTATCGAAGATACGACTAAGTTTCCAGAGTGCTTTGGGGGGAGACTTAAGACTTTGCACCCGATGATCTTTGGAGGACTTCTGTACCGTAGAGGAGAGGATGAGACACAAGCAAAAGAGCTAGGAATCGAACCAATTGATCTGATTGTAGTGAATCTTTATCCATTCGAAGAGACTGCGAGAAAAGAAGGAGTTTCTAAAGAAGAACTTGTTGAGCAAATTGATATCGGCGGACCTTCACTCCTCAGAGCCGCCGCAAAGAATGCCGACCATGTAACTGTGATCTGTGACATTTCTGACTACGATCGTGTTGTTGATGAGCTTAAAGCTGACGGAGATACTTCAATTGAACTCAGATCTAAACTTGCACGCAAAGTATTCCTGCGAACTGCTGCGTATGACACGGCAATTGCGCAGACACTGTCTGAGGGGACACATACGGGAGTGATGCTGACTAATAAGACAGTCCTTAGATACGGAGAAAATCCGCATCAATGGGGAACATATTATGATCTTTACAATGCGTCTGACCCTAGATGGACATTCCATCAAGGAAAAGAGATGAGTTACTTAAATATTCTGGACGCAGATGGAGCATGGAACCTTGTATGTGAATTCGAAGAGCCTGCATCGGCATGCATTAAGCATGCAAGTCCATCTGGAGTTGCAGTTGATTCTGATTTGTCGACAGCTTTCCAAAAAAGTTATGACGCAGATCGTCTTTCTGCATTCGGAGTCATTATTGCTCTTAACAGGCCGTGTCCAATGGAAATTATTGAGAAGATAATTGAACAGAAAATATTTACAGAAGTAATAATTGCGCCGGGATACGAAGATGGAGTTTTAGAATTCATGGTAGAAAAACGCCCGAAGATCCGTGCAGTAACGCACAAGTGCTCAGATCCTGACGCTGTTACTTTTAGATCTGCACTTGGAGGAATGCTTGTGCAAAATCAAGATACTAAAATTGTTACAAAGGCTGACCTTAAGGTTGCAACTGAAGTTAAGCCGACTGATGCACAGATTGATGATCTCCTCTTCGCCTTTAAAGTTGTTAAACATGCAAAATCAAACGCTATTGTATTTGCAAAAGATTTGATTTCAGTCGGAATCGGATGCGGGCAAACAAGTAGAGTTGATTCCACAATCATTGCCGCGCGAAGAGCAGGGGAGCGCGCTCAAGGGGCAGTAATGGCCAGCGATGCATTCTTTCCTTTCCCTGACTCTGTAGAAGAAGCTGCAAAGAACTCCATTGCCGCAATCATTCAGCCCGGAGGATCAATACGTGACGAAGAAGTGATTGCGAAGGCAAATGAACTTGGGATTCCTATGGTGTTCACTGGTGTCCGCGGATTCAGACACTGAGAATATTAACAGCTGCCTCCTCTTGCCCTGAGCGAACGAACGAAGTGAGTGAGTCGAAGGGTGGTGTTTACTGGGGTTAGAGGATTTAGGCATTAGATTGTATTGTACATACACACTCCTACAAGCTCCTCCTGCCCTCCAACGATTGTTTTAATGTCACCTGATCCGCAAACTCGATATCCGCACCCATTGGAAGTCCGTGTGCGAGTCGGCTGACTGTTTTGATTTTATCTTTAAGCTGATCACCTATGTAACTAGCAGTTGCTTCTCCCTCAACATCCGGATTCGTTGCAACAATCACCTCCTTGACCGAACCCGAACCCGATACCCGATTAATAAGCTCCTTAAGCTTAAGTTGCTCCGGTCCCATCCCATCAATGGGGGAGAGGACACCATGAAGCACATGATAAACACCTTTGTAAGAAGTTTTTTCGAATGCAACTACGTCCAGAGGATTTTCAACAACCAAGATTGTAGAATGATCACGTGATGAGTCTGCGCAAATAGAACACTCCTCTTGTAAACTGACCATTTGGCACGTCTTGCAATACTTAAGTTCATTCTTAAGCTCAGAAAGTGAGTTCCCCAACGCCTCTGGTGAAGCTTTGGAGCTTCTAAGCAGATGAAACGTAAGGCGCTCGGCAGACTTAGGTCCTATTCCGGGAAGTTTGCTGAACTCTTCGATGGTTTTTGTTATCTGCGGCGGGAGTAGGCTCATGGGGACATGAGCATACCAACTTACACTCTATAATTCTACATCCATTACGTAGCGATCTTTGGGCAAACAATCCAGATCGCTCTCACCATTTTCAAAATATCCTCCATCGTAATAACTATCGGACGCAGACAAGAGTTCCCAATAGCCTTCGACTGGCTTTTTTCCATTCCTAATAATTATGCGGCTATATTTCTGACCAGGGAATCTGACACCCAAATATTCAGGCACAGTCTCTTCGATAACAACTTCCACTTCGCCAGAGGAAACTGACTGCTGAGTCCCATCATCGCGAATGCAAAACAGCACAATAACCTGATCCTTGTACTTACCTTGCAAGACAATTGGCTCATCACCTTGCCCTTCCAGAAATTGCCTGCCCGCTTCTGATTCTCTGGCAATCGCCAATGCCTTTTGTGCATACTTTGCATCTATCGGGCCGCTGGATTCATCTACTCTTGTCATAAAGCACCATATGCTATTTATTTAGCCTGATTTACGCAAGCCTTTTTTAATAATCTTCCCCTTTTTTTAACTTTCTTTTCTGATCACGCTCTTTGATCTTCTGCCTTTTATCATATCTCTTCTTTCCCTTACCAAGCCCCAGCAAAACCTTGATGTGTTTTCCGGCTCTGACCTCCAGAGGAATAATCGTTACACCCTGCTCGTCCAGAGCCGACTGAAGTTTGGCTGATTCTGATTTCTTTAGAAGTAATTTTCTGTCCCTTCCCGGATCATAATTTTCCAGACCTGAAGCATGAGAATAAGGGGAGATCTTTGCGCTCCTCAGAATCGGTTTCCCGCCCAAAAAGGACACATATGAACCCGCTAAATTAACATGGCCCAAACGGCATGATTTGGCCTCCTGGCCGGTTAAAATGACCCCTGCCTCTATCTTTAGATCAATCTCGTAATCGTATCCAGCACGGCGGTTTTTAGCCACTATTTTCATCAAGCTGGATTGTGCCCGAAAAGGGTCGTTGAAGCCAGAATTATTGGCTTATGTTAGCCAAGGTTGTCTATTGACAAAAGTGCATGAGACTGTATTATATTGGGTGCATTGATTCTTATCTCTTTCTCCCAGCGTTCGCTGGGGCGAACGCAGATAATTCTGTTGAAATGGTAATTTTCATTGCAAAATTCAGTCTAGGGTGTCTCCCTCTTTTATTTTTTGGGCAGATGCCCTGATTGTCATATAGAAGAAACAGAAGAATAAGATGAACCAGAGGAAACAGAGGATTAAATAATAATTTCTTCTGGTTCTTTTGTTTCCTCTGTTTCTTCTGTTTCCTTAAATCAAAATTCTAAGTATCAAATCTCCCCACATAAGCACAACCAATGTCCCAATCGCCAAAAAGGGTCCAAAAGCCAAATGTTCTTTCTCCCCCTTTTTTTTGAAAAACAATAATGGAAGCGCAACTAGTGATCCTGCTATGTAGGACACTCCAAGCATGACAAGTACATACTCCCAGTTACCAAGAAGGAATCCGATTCCGGCAGCCAGAATAATGTCTCCGCTGCCAACCCATTTGCCTGCACTCATCCTCCATTGCGCAAAGAAAAACCCTGCAGCAATAAGAGGAGCAAGTATTGGAATGTATCCGGTAACGTAAGAATAAATAATTGCTAGTATGACGAAGGGGATATTAAGTGCATCCGGAATTGTGTGTGTCTTGACATCAATAACTGACATGATAAGCATCAGCCATAGTATTACTGCCAAAAAGATCGCGGAAAAAACACTGACCGGAGTTATAAGAAGTGCGATTACAAAAAGAATTCCTGAGCCTAGTTCTACCAGAGGATATTGATTTGAAATTCTTTCTGAGCAATGTCTGCACTTTCCCTGTAATAACATGAAACTTACAATCGGAATCAGATCCAAGTTGCCAAGTTGTTTTTTGCATTTGGGACACTGTGACCGCCCGCTTATTTTTTTATTTTTTGGAAGGCGTTCAATTAAAACATTTCCAAAACTTCCAAGAACAAGTCCGAGTACGAAGAAAAAAATTGCGAGAGGGTCAGTTATATTCATGTCCTCAGTTTATTTCTTCTTCCTTCTTCTCACAACAGCAGTTGCTCCGGCAGCGCCCGCAATCGCAATGCCTAGTCCAAATCCGGAATCAGGAAGTTCATTTCCGCTTTCTGCAGTTTGCTTCTCCATTGAATCCAATTCCTTTTGCCACTGTTCTGGCGGAGGAGGGATTTTCTCGGATTTCGGATTTCTGATTTCGGGTTCAGGCTCGGGTGTAGCATCAGGCTTGATAAGATCTTTCTCCTGCTTCGGTGTAATCTGCCCCTGATATTGCTGGGCCTTCTCTGCAATACGTTCAAACGGCGTAGGCTTCTTTTGTCCTGGAGGATCATCTGAAGCGAAGTGCTTTGCAATCTCTCTGTTTCTTTGTGCCTGCCTTGCAAGTTGTCGATCTTCAATATCCACTTGGTCTTCTGCAAACCTCGCACCTGCTCCTTCATCTCCATCCCAGAACGTGTGTATAAAAGCACCCAGTGGAGGCTGCACTACTTGGTAACCAAGGTACAATCCATACGCAACAGAGGCTCCAATAATTGCACCAGCAACCTGGCGTGTAAGAGATGATTTGAAAAGTTGTTTCATGTTTGTTTTAGGTTTCTGATTAGTATAGCAGAATTTACATTTCTTTGAAAGTCTTGACTCAACTGCCTTATAGTAGACTACTTTTAAATTCCTCCGGTTTATGGGCCTCTATTCGCTCAATCGGGCAACCTAGATCATCCTCAGAAACACCTGGAGGAAGCTTCTGATCATATCCAAGAAGTATCAGATCTGGCTTAATGTCTTTGATTGGCTTTAAGTAATCGTCTCTGTAACCGAGTCTGATATCTGCCTCTGGAAACTCCTCCCGAATGGCTTTAATTCTTTCATCCTGACTTTGCCTTGGTTGTTTCCCTTTAATTTTCTCAACAGTATCATCAAGCCCTACCCTGACGAAAAGTTCTCCACGTTTACCGGCTTCACTTAAAAAATAAACATGACCGAGGTGGAGGTTGTCGAATGTACCAAAGACTAATATCTTCATATTTTTTATTATAAGGAATCAGAGGAATCAGAGGAATCAGAAGATATGATGTAATTGATGTTTTTAAACATATTTAATAAATAATCCTCTGCTTCTTCTGATTCTTCTCTCTCTTCTGCTTCCTCTATTACCTTGTTGCCACAAGATCAACGGCATAAACCCTCTTCCCATCGATCACATACATGCGCAGTTGTTCGGGGCCAACATATAAGTCTTTAAGCTCTCCAACCTGTTCTCCCTCTAAAATATATTGCCTGATGTAGGCAGATTCGCCGGTTGCACCTCCGTCGGTTGCCACAATTATTCTCGATCCTTCTGAATTTAGCAGATATAAATTTCCATCTTCAGGTGATTTATAAATTCTCGTCACGCCTTCCAGTGCTCCTTCCGGTAGATGTCGGATCACAAACGGACGAGACTCTCCTCGGAAAAGTTTTACGATTTCGCCGCCCTCTTTTAACACATAAACGTTTCCATCGATTGCAAAGTCCAAAGCATTACCCAGGTCTCCGTTTATATTGTATTCCGAAGGAGCCGAATAGCGATTGCTTAAGCGTTCATACTTATAAATCTGATTATTTTCAGGCGACAAAACATACAAGAACCTCAGATATGTCTTTAGAGCAGACCCTGCAATCCATCCGGCGGGATCTTCTGTCTTCATAGAAGTTGTCTGACCGTTGATTATTTCAACGATGGAGTTATCACTTAACTGGAACAACAGTGTCTGCATACGATCAAAGAAATCTCCGTCTACAATCAGTTCTTCTTCTGCCAGGCGATCCGGCTCATCAACCGCATTAAGCACAACACGATAAAGATCCTGCTTGTCATGAACAATAAGCTCGCCATCTTTCAAGCCGATCATCCCTGTTGCAGATACATCTGAATTTTTCGCAGAAAGATTTACAACAACACGCGGAGAAAATCGGGTGATATTATTTATATCTTCGTTTTTTAGTCGGATGCGATCCAAAAGATCCAATGCTTCCATTCTGTACCTGCCGCTTTCATGATCCATAACCTGTTTTGCAGTAGCTTCTGCACGCTCCAATATGGTATTTGCTGAATCCGTATCTCCTGCTAAGTATCTATTTTCCGCAGTTTTTATATCGGTATCAACTTGCTCAATCATTTGCTCTAGCTCCGCCCGGCTCTGGCCGTTTTGAGTTGTTGTTGCAAGATTCACTACAGCCCATACAACCAAAAACACTACAACTACTCCGGCAAGAGTAAGCATGTGAGCTTTTTTCTTTTTCTTTGGATTCTTCATATCCGCAAGCAACACCGAAGGTAGTTCGCGTAAACGATTTACCACTTCAAAAGATGGAACACTATCCCTTACACGACTCGATACGGATATGAGTACATCTGCAACTCCGGAAAATTGTGGAATTCGCGATGGACTACGCCTTCTTCTCCTGCGTGAAGATCTGGGGGGAAGTGCTTTGACTTTTTTTTCTACTTCGCCTTTGCGCGCCTCTGATCTTATGACTGCTAGTGCTGATTTTTCTTTTTCTGATTCCAACTCTGCAGTCAGCTCTTCTATTAATTGATCGCCGCGTTGTGAAAGTTTGGCAAGTTGTGCAGGAGTTATGGTTCTAAGCAGTCTTTGAGTGGAGAACACGACAACATCTCTGGATTCAATCGACCCGCTTGCTATATGAATAAATGCAGGAGTCGTTTTCCCACGCGTGTACTCCGTGATCTGGCTGGCTTGTCCACCTCTGATTATGTATCCCTCCGCAGTTCCTGCATGCGAAACGCTTAACATATCGTCTAGTCCTTGAATTGCAATTATTGCATGAATATCATCAATGGTCTTCGCTACCAAAAAGCCCTTGAGCAAGCCGTTAATCTCCTTAAGCGTACCATCCAATCTGTCTCCTGCATCTCCATCTGTTTCGAGTAACGAATGCTTGATCATAGTCTCGCATTCCTTCATTAAATTCTTCGCATCTGTGGTATCTGCATGGATTTGCATCAGAAAAATAACGCTTTCTTTCAAATTACTTTTATATTTCTGCGAAAACAGCGAGATTCCGCTCGCAGATTTGGTGTGGCCGGTTTCGACCGAGGTGGCCATACAGGAGGAAAGAGTACCTTAAAATCTGAGCTTGAAGCAAGGTGGGTGAACAAATTGGTTGAATGGCTGTGGATCGGTAAAATTTGCTAGAACGATAGAGAAAGAGCGAAAGACTGAAAGGTATACAAGAGAAAAAGGAAGCTAAAAAGATTTAAGGAAAAATCTACTAAGGATAAAAGCTATTATATTTTATGTTTTTTTAACCTTCCTTTCGTTCTTGATCTCTTTCATTCTTTCATTTTTTCCGCCCCATTCTCCTACTCTTTATAAGCTGCCCAACAAATTATCTCGACATTTATTTGCTTTATTTAAGCCAAAAACTCAAAACCCCCTTCTTTCGCCTATTGCATATCCGGAGTCTTTAAGTTACACTAAAGTCAGAAATTTTATTAATTCTTTAAATATATGAAATCAGTAAAGAAGTGGCTGAATGATAATTCAGCCAAACCACAGCACTCTAGCAGTGCCAGTGGCAAGGGAGGTGACAATAAATCATCGCAAAGACCATCTCCTCAGAAACAGAAGCCCTTTTCGAAGGGGCCTGGCCGTCAAGACCGCAGACCAAAAAGGCCATATCCGCCGAAGAAGACTTCGCGCGTTATTCCTTACAAACCTTCTCATAAGCCTGCCCCTAGGCCTTCACCGAGGCCTCAGGGTACGGTTCCGCAAGCAGGAGGTTTTCCAATCCGTGTATATCCTCTTGGAGGATTTGAGCAGATCGGAAGAAACTGCTTTGTTGTTGAAGTTGAAGGAGATATATATCTGATAGATCTAGGTCTGCAGTTCCCTGATGAGGGGATGCTGGGCATAGACTATTTGATACCTGATATTTCGAGCCTATCCGGACGCGAGAATAAGATTAAAGGAATCTTTTTCACCCATGGGCATCTGGATCACATTGGAGCAGCCCAACATCTGCTTCCAAAGCTCCATTATCCGCCTTGTTATGGAACAAAGCTTACGATGGCGTTTATAAAGAAACGCCTAGACGAAGAAAAAATAACTTCCAAAGCAAATCTTAACACTGTTCCATACGGACAAAAGATCCGCATCGGAAAAATTGAAGTTGAGTTCCTAAAAGTTACTCATAGTATTCCGGATTCCGCAGCAGTAGCGATCCATACAAAGTATGGAACTATTATGCACACAGGCGATTTCAAATTTGATCTGACCCCGACGAGTGAAGAGCCTGCAGACTTTCAGAGGCTCGCTGATCAAAGTAAAAACGGAGTGTTAGCAATTATCGCTGATTCTACCAATGCAAATAAGCCGGGGTTTAGTAAAAGTGAAGCAGAGATTTCCGAAACGCTTTTCAAAATGATTCGCGATGCTGAGGGAAGGTTGATCATCTCAACTTTTAGCTCACTTTTGAATCGTATTCATCAAGTTGTGGCTCACGCGCAGAAATTTAACAGAAAGATATTCATTTCCGGCAGAAGCATGGTGACGAATGTCGAGATTGCACAAAACTTAGGTTATCTAAAGGCTCCGCGAGGACTGATAAGGAAGGCTGGCCCTGCAATGGATAAACTGCCTGATAATCAGGTAATTATCATCACAACCGGAAGCCAGGGTGAAGAAATGGCAGGGCTCGCGCGCATAGGACTTGGAACACACAGGCAAATTGGAGTTAAGAAAGGCGACACAGTTGTCTTAAGTTCTAATCCAATAGTCGGAAATGAGCGTGCAATAAGCAAAGTTATAAATAATCTTAATTTGCAGGGCGCGACTGTAAAAACAAATGCGGAGTTTGCTCTGCATACAACTGGCCACGGAATGCAACAGGATATTCTTCTGATGCATCAACTAGTACGAGCTAAGCACGTAATACCTGAGCATGGTGAGCCTCATATGCGCGCTGCTCACGCTGAACTTGCAAGGAAGATCGGCTATCCCGATAACAGGATTCACATGATGACTAATGGAGAGATTCTTGAGTTTGATGCTAAAGGAAATGCCCGCAGATCAAAACAGAAACTGACTCTTCAGGATGTTGTTATTGATGGATATGGAAGCGCGGGCGAAGGCCAGCGCATTATGGATGATAGAAAGATTATGAGTTCAAATGGTGTGATAGTAATTGCGCTCAAGGCTTACGCAGAAAGCAAAAGGCTCGTTGGTGATCCGGATATTCTTGCACGCGGACTTATTTACGGATCAGAACAGACAGAAATTACAGGTGAAGCAATAAAGATTGCCAAGAAAGCCTATGAAGAATCCTTGAATAGGGGAGAGAGTGATAGGAAGGGCCTCAAGCGCGCAGTTAATGGAGCATTATTCAGATTCTTTGACCGTAAGTTGAATCGCAAACCAATGATAATTCCTATCGTAATAGAGGTATAATTTGAAACAGAGAATAATTTTTAATTTAGAATTTTTAATTTTCATTCAAGACACAATGACTAATTACCAAACACTAACAACAATAGAGTATTGAACATTGATTTATTGGACCTTGAATGAAAATTTTAAATTGAAAACTGAAAATTACCTCGCAACTAGCCTTAATAACCATGAAACACCAAGCCATCATCTTCGATCTCGACGGAACGCTAGTTGATACCGTTCCGATTTATGAAAAGGCAATGATATATATGTTCAGTCGAGGTGGAGCAGAAATCTCACACGAAGATTTTAGAAAACTATATGTTCCAAGTTCTAATCTTAATGACATACTTGCAAAATATAATCTCGAAGACAGAGAGGATGAGCTTAGGAATATTCGCGACGATTTCTACATCGATTTACTCAGAAAGGAAACTAAGTGGTTTCCAGATGGAAAAAAGTTCCTTGAGGCATTACCAAAAGATACAACCAAGGCAATTGCAACTGGATCATGGATGAAATATGTAGATGCAATTCATGAGAGGTGTCTTATTCATGATTATTTCGATACGATCGTTGCTTGCGATGATTTTTCTAGGTGTTCAAAACCTAATCCGTTCTGCCTGACACTCACATGTGAAAGGCTTGGAGTTGATCCGAAGGATTGCGTGTACATAGGTGATCAGAAAGTGGATATGGATGCGGCGAAAAATGCTGGAATGCAAGGATACTTAGTCAAACGTCCTGTGTTTACACCAGAGGATTCCGAGGAAAATGCGGATAAGGTTGTGGATTCGTTGGAGGAGTTGATCCTCAATATTTAAACGCAGGGATACTTCCCTGCGCGTTACCTACCACGTTAATTCCATAACATCCCATTTCCCCGATGCCGATGACCATGGATAATCTTCAGCTTTTTCGACCAATTTTGCTTTTACTGGATTGCGATGAATATATTGCAAAGCTTTCCATGGGTTTCTTATTAGTCTGATATGGAATCTGGATTGCCAAATAGAACCTATTCCAAGACTATGGCTAACTCCCATTTTAAATCTATTCATGATTGTAGATATCGATCCTTCTTCCGGAACCTGTATTAAGAAGTGACAATGATTAGGCATTATCACAAAGCCATATAAAAACGCAGGGCGCATTTCTAGCGAGCGATATAGAACTTCAATTGCTTCGCGAGCATATGCATCATTCTTAAACAAAGGTTCGCGATTTTTCACATTGGTAGTGACTAGCATTGTATAGCCATTTCTAATTGGGTGGCGCTGTGTCATGGATCCTCCACATTAGCGCGGGGAGGTATCCCCGCGCTACAAATAATTAAGGTTTTTGTTCACATCCTTCAAGTCAGATACATACTGCGCTATACAATAATCTTCCCTCTAACCCTCCACCCCTCATATGGGGTTCAGCCTATGCGAAGCATAGGCTGTCGGCCGTAGCTCACGAAGTGAGCGAAGGCTGACTATTCAGTCAACTCGCTTCGCTACGGCTGGCAGGCCACCCGCTTAAATAACCTTTCCAATTACTCTCCAGTTTTCATATGGGGTCCAACCGCACTTATAATGTAATTCTGAGCCTTTTATGACCCACTCAGCATCAGTATCCACCTTAATTTTAAGCTCATCAGAAGCCCCCAAATTAAAGATTTTATTCGGATTCTCAAAACATAATCTGACGATATCCGAATTCCGAAAACCGATATCCGAAAACCGATCAGAATCAGGATGAGGCCATCCTCCATTTGCCACAGTCAGCAACAATGGCAACATAGTCTCCACCCCCGGTACTCCACTCGGTGCACTTAATGGATTATCTGCATTTTTTTCATCCAACGTATGTGGAGCATGATCTGTTGAAATGCAATCGACTGTTCCATCAGCAATACCTGACCACAATGCTTGCTGTTCACTCGCAGTTCTAAGTGGGGGATTCATTTTCCCAAGTGTTCCAAGCTTCTCGTAATCATCAACGGTTAGGAAAAGGTGATGAGGTGCAACTTCGCATGTCACTGTTAGCTCAGACTCTTTAGCATCTTTTACAAGCTTAAGTCCAAGCTCCGTTGAAAGATGAGCAATATGAAGATGTGTCCCGTAAGTCTTGGCAAATCCAATAGCATCTGCAATTGCTTTGGCTTCCGAAGCACAAGGACGCATAAGGGAATGAAGTGAAACGTCCTGAGTGTCACTATCCGATGAACTTATCATGTCATGAGCTTCTTTATTTATCTGAGCATCCTCACAATGTGCGACTAGTGGTGTATTCAATTCAGCACAGACTTTGAAAGCTTCTTCCAAAACCTCTTTATCCGCACCCATATCGCCTGTCGAGTGATCGAAGAATACTTTCGCACCCGGACATTTCTTTTTTAACTCTTCATCCGACATTAGCTTTTTAAATTCGCCGATGTCTTCACTGGAGGTCAGCCCAAAAAAGAATCTGATATCTACATCCTTAACCTTTTCACTGCGCCTGACTTTGTCTCTAAATGCCTCAACAGTTATCGTCATGGGGCTATTGTTCGGCATATCGCAAACCGTAAACACTCCCCCTGTCTTTGCGGCAACTGACTCTGATTCCATTGTTGCTTTATGCTCAAAACCCGGCTCGCGGAAGTGCACGTGGCAGTCTATTAGTCCTGGCAGCTGGATTATATTACTCATGCTTTATCAAGTAACATCGCAAGAAGTGCCATCCTCAGAGTAACTCCATTATCAACTTCACGGAAGTATGCGGCATTGGGAAGTTCATCGACTCCCTTGTCAATCTCTCCAATGCGAGGAAGAGGGTGCATAACCGTTATGTCGCGCTCTTTTACATGATCGGGCTTAAGAATGTATTTGAGCTTAAGCCGCTCGAAGTCATCTTTGTTTTCAAATCTCTCTTCCTGCACACGAGTCATATATATAACATCGGCATCCAAACCATCCTCTAAGTTTTCAGTCTCGTTATATTCAATTCCCTTTTCTTTAAAGAAGCTTGTAACTTTCTCGGGCATCGGAAGTTCCTTCGGAGAAACCAACGTAAACTTCACATTATTATAAAGACCCAAGAGGAAACTGACCGAGTGGATTGTTCGTCCAAACTTCAGATCGCCGACTGCAGTTAAGTGGATGTTATCTAATTTGCCACGCTCTTTCTTAATTGTAAGAATATCCAGAAGTCCCTGAGTTGGATGCTGGTTTGGTCCATCTCCCGCGTTTATAAATGGAACCGGACATGCAGATGCCGCAATGTCTGCGCTTCCTTTTTCTGGATGGCGCATAGCGATGATATCTGCATACTGCCCGACAACATTCATCGTGTCTTCAATCGTTTCGCCCTTGTACATCGAGCTGAATTGCATTCCGACCGCTGTGATTACTTTGCCCTCAAGCCTGTGCATTGCTGTGGCAAAACTTAAGTTTGTCCTAGTGCTTGGTTCGTAAAAAAGATTGGCAAGTATTTTTCCTTCAAGGAGGTTGCTTCCTCCCTTGGATCTGACCTTTTCCATTTTTTCGCACACCTCCAAAATGCTATCCGTGTCTTCTCGTGAGAGTTGTTTGGTTGAGGTTAGATGCTTGAACGGAAGAGGCATTCTATGGAAGAATCTTAGAGAATTGGATCCTGGATGTCCAGAGGAAATATTGTCTGGATATACCTTAACCTATTGGCTTTAAACGCATATTTTCACCTCGGTCGTTGGCAGATAAGTCGTGCGTGGATTAGCCTCCTTGCCACCGGCTTACTGCCAGCGACCCTACCGACCCCCGATCCATTTCATAAGTTCTGCGACACGTAACCGTAACACAGAACTACGACCTGGATACCGGGGGTCGTTTTTTGGTAGCCTACAAAAAACTTAATGTAATGATTGATCGTCATATGTCAGCTACTTAAATACTATTAACCTGCCACATGATCTTTGGAAATTTCCTCTACCAAACCTTTCTTGAATCTCTCCGTTGGAAAGGCTAGGAAACCGACAGATCGTTAAGGCTCTTATCCGGCGTCTTTCTGATCTAACTGTGATCGGTAGGCCGTCTCCCAGCCTCTCTGCCCACATTACTACGCGGTTGTTCGCAACGAGGCTCAACGAAGCTTACAGCAACACCACCGAGGATCTTGTCCTCATGGCAAATAGAGTCTGGGAGACTCTTTTACAACAATTGACAGTTGACACACTCAGACTCGCTCTGCGAGTCTTCGCTTTTTACAATTGACAGCTTAATAATTTCAGAAAACAAAGAGTTAATTGTCAAAAGGGCGCGTAGCGCCCGTGTCAATTGTCAATTGTTATTGTAAGATTGTTACGATGTCTTCTCGCAAAATCGCAACATCTACTCTTTGGCAACTCGCCAGCCAGGTCGCAATGGCTGCGCTTAGTATTCTGGCTGTTAAGTTTGTTGCATTGGGACTAAGCAAAGAGCTTGCCGGAATTTATAATTCTTCTTACGGCTTTCTTCAGCTCTTTGGAATATTAGCGGACTTCGGTTTGTACGCCGTCGCAGTTAAAGAGGTCAGCAGATCGGACAGGAAGGAGGAGGTGCTAGGTGCGATAATTATCCTCAGATGCATTGCGTTGGCAATTTCGTTGAGCGCTGCGCTCCTCTTTGTCTGGTTTGTACCCGTATGGAAGGGAACTCCACTCCCGCTAAGCGTTACAATCGCCTCACTTGTTCCTTTTTTCACATTGCTTGCAGGAATTATTCGAACGGTTTTCCAAATAAATTATAAAATGCATTTCGTTTTTATTGCGGAAGTTTCGCAAAGAGTATTGGCAGTATTCCTTATAGGACTTTTTATATTATTTGGAGTCCGAGGCAGCCACGACTTGCAGCATCTTCACATGTTTCTATACATAGGAGGAATTGGTGCATTCCTTCTTTTCTTTTTGTCACTTACATACGGGAACAGACTGATGACGATTCGCCCGCATTGGGATTCCGCGTTATTAAAGAAGTATATCAAGTCCGCCGCACCGTTCGGAATCGCATTCTTATGCATGGCTCTTTATCGTGAATTTGATATTACATTGATTGCACTTCTGCGTGATGACTTTGAATTGCAAAATGCTTACTACGGATTCGTCACCCGCATCATGGGAATGGGGTTTTTGATCCCAACGTTCCTGCTTAACTCAACATTGCCCATCCTGAGTGAACGGGATTTAAAAGGAGAAGATACTAGGTCGTTACTTGGAAAAACTTTTCTGATCATTCTTATATTCGGATCAATCATCCTTCTATTTTCCGCACTTTGGTCACGCCCGATCATTCAACTGCTTACGACCGAAGCTTATCTGAGCACTCCAGCTCGTCCCGGAGCTGATACGGCACTTAGGCTGATGAGTATCCCGATGTTTTTGAATGGAATTATTCTATTTGGCTTTTACAGTTTGCTTACAAAGAACAGTTGGAAGAAGTTGGTTCTGGCACTGCTCCTTGGAGTCGTTATCTCTCTTGTTATGAACTTAATTCTAATTCCCAAGACCGGATTTGTTGGAGCAGCTCAGACTTCAATCACAGTTCACTCGATACTCGCCATCATCCTGCTTTTCACGGGAGCAAAAGCGATGCCGTTTAGATTAAGTCAGGCCGAGATTTGTAAGTGGATTGTATTCACAGTATTACTTGGCGGGGGATTGTGGATTGTTAGACCACTCCTGACTGGAGAAATTGAAACAATAATCGGATTGGGTGTAATGAGTGTTTATATGCTAATTCTGATGTTCACTCTTGGGTTCAATAAGTTGATTAAGTGATTGCCCATCTGTCTGAACCACGGATTACGCGGATTGCACGGATATCACGGAGTGTGTACAAATCGTTTAAATTCTAGTTTTTTTGAACCAAAATTTATTAAAAGGCCCACTTCTAATTTATAAGCCTCAAGATAATTTATAGTTTGTGCAAAATGCACATCCTCAATTTGGGTAATAGCCTTGAGCTCAACCAATATTTTATCTTCAACGACAAAATCTGCTCTTCTTGTTCCTACATCATATCCTTTATATTCAATCTGCATTGTTTGTTCGCGAAAGAAATTCAAATCGGCTTCTTGAAACTCTAAAGCTAGAGCACGTTGATAAATAACCTCCTGAAACCCATTACCTAATTCGTTATGGACACTCATGGCACAGCCAATGATTTTTTGAGTCAAATCTGAATATTTTAAATTGTGCATAAGCCACTAATCTTAACCTAATTTGAGTATAAAGGTTTAATTATGCGTTCTTTTTTAGAATACACCATATTCGCAAGATATCCGTGTAATCCGTGTAATCTGTGCTATCCGTGGTTCAGACAATTGATCTGAAGGCGCTTTTTTGCTATAATATTCATGAAAACACACAAAATAAATATGAGACGAACCTTCCTTATATCAGCACTTATTACTCTCGTGGTTTTGCCATTTGTAGTAATTACCCAAGCCCCTGCTTATGTCGAAGGCCTGGATATTTCTCTTGAAGAAGGAGAGATAACTTTGAAATGGAAAGAACAACCAAATATGGATATTGCTTCATATCGAATTTACTACAGCTTTGAATCAATTTTGGAAAACGACGGCTTATATGATGATGTTATAGAAACGCAGTCCGGTGAAAACGAACACAAGTTCCCACCTCCGGATGGTTATGACGAATTATATTTCGCTGTAATCGGAGTAAACGAAGCAGGCGAGGATATTGATAAGTTTGTTGAAGAAATTTCCATTCAAATCGATGGTGGTAGTGGATTGCCAGAAGATGATGATCTGGATGATGACGATGATGAAAGTTTCTTGGAAGATGATGATCTAGATGATGACTTTGATGAGGATTTTTCTGACGATGATGATGATTTGCCTGACGATGATGAAAGTTTCTTGGAAGATGATGACTTTGATGATGATCTTCCTGCAGATGATGATGATTTTGCTGACGATGATGATTTCGCTTTCGAAGAGGATGATGATTTTGCTGACGATGATGACCTTGCTGACGATGACGATGATCTGGAGGATGATCTGTTCGCGGATGAGGATTTTTCTGACGACGATGAAGACTTCCCCGAGGATGATTTGTTAGATGAAGACGATCTGCCCTTCAGAGATGATGATTTGCCCGAGGATGATGACGATGATGACCTTGCTGACGATGATGATGATCTGGAGGATGATCTGTTCGCGGATGAGGATTTTGCTGACGATGATGATCTAGATGATGACTTTGATGATGATCTTCCTGATGGAGATCTGGAAGATGATTTAATGGGTGGAGATGAAGATTTGCTAGCATTGGAAGAAGACCTTGGTGGAGAAGCCGAAGATGTTCTGATGGTTCAAGATGAAACACTTAGTATCCCGGGCAGTTATCAACCTTCTGTAAACGAAGTTGTTAACATACCTTCAACCGTTCAGGCTGCCCAACCTACTGTGCCAACTCAACCATTGCTACCTCCGCCTCCGCCTCTCCCAACTTCAGTAAGCCTTCTTTCTGCGGAAGCCATTTCACCAACTCAGGTGCAGCTTTTGTTCTCTGCTTCGATATTGGTTGAATCAACTCGAGCTCCTGAAGCATTTTCTATAGTAGATTCAAGTGGTAATCCTCTTCCTATTCTTCAGTTAGCAATTCAGGATAAGCAGGCAACTATAAATACTCAGGAACAAATTGCAGGAACTGTTTATGAATTGAGAGTCAGCGAACCTGCTTACAGTCCACAGGGAATTCCTTTGGATCAAATCGCAAGACGTGCATTCTTCAATGGGCACTTGCAAGGAAGAGGGCAAACACAAGTCGCAAGCACCGCACAAGTGGTAGCTCAAGGACCTTTCCAGGGAATATCAAATTTGAAACTTGAACAGACGCCAGTAGGCAATGGAGTATTCACTGTAAAAGCTTCTTGGGATGTTGTGGGAAGCCAAATCGATTTGGCTCATTATGTTGTTAATCAATCTCGTGACGGCGGCATGACATTCGGTGAATCGCAGAATCTGCAGGCCAACATTAGTGGAATCGAAATCCCAAGTGTTGAGCCAGGGCCATTTGGTTTGATGCTTTCATATGTAAAGAAAGACGGTCAGGCATTTATGGGTAAATTCCAGTCAATTAATGTTGGAGGAGTTGGAATCTCTTCTATGCCTTCTATGGCACCGATTGCACAGCCAGGTACACAGCAGCCTACGCCTCCTCCGGTAGCCGCAACAGTCCAAGTAGTTCAGCCTCTCGCACACCAACCAAGCGCTCTTAATAACACAGGACCTGGAGCCTTTGCAGCCGCAGTTATTGTATTCGGTGGTGTCGCCGGATGGATGGCTAGCAGGAAAAGGAAAATGTCCGGTGAATTGGTATAGGATGTCAGTTTAATAATAATATTGTATTATGCGTGTTCCGCTTTGGTGCGGAACCGGAAAGAACCCTAGTTGAAGCGGGAAACTTGAATGCGCCTAAAGTTTTTTTTGAGATAGTGTTTATTGGAATTTTTTTGTGTTTAGAATGAAATTTGATGAAACGAAGAAATTTTCAATTTTCAATTTAAAATTTTCATACAAATTTTAATGTACAATGAATCAATGGCACAGGCCGGACAGAAAAAATATGATTTGGAAGAAAGAACAGCAAAATTCGGCGAAGAAGTTATTAAATTATGTAAAAAATTGCCAAAAACTGACATTACTAAACATTTAATTTCCCAAATAGTATGCTCATCAACAAGTATTGGTGCTAACTATATGGAAGCAAATGGAGGAAGCTCAATAAAAGATTTTCGAAATAAGATCCATATAGTCAAAAAGGAGTGTGGCGAGACAAAGCACCATTTAAGAATGATTGCAGCAGCAGTACCAGATAAAAAGAGTGAAATAATACCTATTTGGCAGGAGTGTCATGAGCTTGTATTAATATTTCAAAAGATTGCACAAAGTATGAAATCAGTAAAATAATTTTTATTTAATTATTATTTGGACCTTAAATGAAAATTTTAAATTGTAATTTGAAAATTAATTTGTATTTAACAATATGAATAAAAAATGGATTACCATCGGCATCCTTATAATCACATTGGTTCTGACTGCGCGTGAATTAACATTATTACCCGACGGGAACCTCCATACATACATCCTAGACGTAGGCCAAGGTGATTCGATTCTGATTGTGACACCTTCAGGTAAACAAATACTTATTGATGGCGGTCCTGATCTTGCGACTCTCGAACAGCTTGGGAAACGCATGTCTTTCTTTGATCGATCAATTGATTTAGTAGCTCTAACTCACCCGCATGTTGATCATATGACTGCGTTGCCCGATGTACTTAAACGATATGATGTTGGCAATTTACTGATTGCTATGACCGAATCTGAAAATTCTCGTTACAAGTCGTTCCTGGCAGAAGCTTCGAATCAAAACATACGAGTAATCCTGCCTAATCCTAATGAAGATGTTGATATTGGTGATGGAATAATCCTCGATGTGATTCACCCGTGCTCTTATTGCGATTTGGACACCAATAATTCTTCTGTTGTTCTGCGAGCTTTATACAAAGAGCACTCAATTCTTTTAACTGGAGATATAGAAGAGGAAGCTGAGCTCTCAATACTCAGAAGCGGAGCTGACATCAGTTCAAATATCCTTAAGGCCGCACATCACGGTTCGCGCACATCATCTTCAACAGGATTTCTTTTGGAGGTGAGCCCCAAGCAAGCTCTGATATCAGTGGGGGAGGACAATAGCTACGGACATCCTTCGCCCGAGGTTATTGCAAGACTCAACGATATGAATATTAGTATTAAGTCGACCAAAGATGATGGAACTATCCATATCAGTCTGAAATGAGTGTATGTACATTGTACATACAGCCCGAAAATGTCCGCCATTCGTTTCCCTCACTGGGCTTTTGGCTTTAGAATTTCCTCAATGAAGGTCCTTTTACTTATTGCCGGCAAATCGGTGCGTTTCTGGCCCCTAAGCGAAAAAACGTTGTTTCCTATATGCGGAACCGATTTGCTGAAAACAACCACAGGAAGGCTTAAATCAGCCGGACTGACGGATATTACGCTGATTGGAGGTGCTCATAATCTGGAGCTGGTTAAAGAGAAATATCCCGAATTTTCCACCGTTGAGCAGAAAGATCTGAGCCTTGGAATGCGTGGGGCTTTATTAGATACTCTGCCTGATATTGGAACTGAACCTGTGATGATTGTATGTGTTAATGATGTGATTGATCCTTCCGCTTACAAGAACTTAATCGATAAATGCGAAAGTCCTGACGTTCAGGGTGCACTTCTTGCACAAAAAGTTGATAGATACTTCCCCGGAGGATATTTAAATATTGACGGAGAGCGAATTACCAGAATTATCGAAAAGCCGGGAGAAGGAAATGAGCCAAGCGACCTTGTAAACATAGTTGCTCATGTTCACAAAGACTCATCTGTTCTTCTGGAAGCTCTTAAACAGGCTCCGGCTAAAGATGATGGATATGAAATTGCTCTCGATCAGCTATTTAAGAAATATATATACTCAGCGGTACCTTATGAGAGTGTTGGCACGCCACGGCAATCGCAATTGCCGTGGCAAGCAATTAAATACCCGTGGCACATGCTAAATCTACTTCCAATTCTATTAGCTGAAGCTAAGGAGCAAAAAATTCATGAATCAGCCCAAGTTCATCCTACCGCGGTTATTGATGGGCCTGTTATTCTTTCTGAAGGAGTGAAGATATTCCCGCACGCAACCGTCAGAGGCCCATGCTACATAGGCCCAAGGAGTATTGTTGCGAATAATGCACTGGTCAGAGACTCAAGTATTGGATCTGACTGTGTTGTAGGTTATTCAAGCGAAGTTAAGGCTAGTGTGTTTGCGGACCACGTCTGGACTCATACAACTTATGTCGGAGATAGTGTAGTTGGGTCTAATGTTTCCTTTGGCGCGGGAAGTGCTACAGGAAATCTAAGGTTAGATGAAGCAGAGATTTCCTCCGTTATTAAAGGAGAGAAGATTAAAACGGGCCTAAATAAACTTGGAACGATTATCGGCACAGATTGTCGGCTTGGAATACATACTGGTATTAATCCGGGGGTAAAAATCGGATCAGGTACTTTTATAAGTAGCCATGTGCTTGTATCCGAGGATGTGCCGGATAAGAGTTTTGTGACTATGAAGAAAGATGAAATGAAGGTTAGAGAGAATAAGATTGGAGTGCCTGGCGCAGAAAAAAGGGAAGGATTTCGCAATAAAACTATTGGTAATTAGATCAAACTCTGTGTATTTCCCTTAGAAAGTTACCCCCACCCTCTGTGGATAACCTTATTTCCACACCCCTGTGGAAACTTGGTGGAAACCATATATTTTGGGCTTATACAAGCCATTTACTAGCCTTCCCTGCCTTAATCTTTATTTTTACCGTAGTCCACAAGTTTTCCACACTCAAATCAGACAATATATTTGTACTTACACAGCAAATTGGACTCTGGTCTGAGCTAGTTGTTCAATTATTTAGAAAAGGTTTTCCCTTATATAAAAGCTAAAATGCCCCTTTACTGCCTTTTAATCTCTTAATCTGTCATGCTTTCAATCTTACAATTTTTCCACATATAACACCCCAAAACTCTAATACTTGATAACCCCTTATTATTACTACTATTTATATATATACTTACTACCTTTTTTATTACTATAGGGATATGAAGTTTTCCTCACCCACCTCCGAGTTACTAAATTCTCTTCATCTTGTAAGTCGTGCAATAAGTAATCAGCAAGCACTTCCAATCTTAGGAAATATATTAATAGAAGCTGAAGGAAAAAGATGTACAGTAAGTGCGACCGATCTTGAGCTGAGCATTATTACAAGTTTCGAGGCAAACATAGAGAACGAAGGATCTATAACAGTGCCTGCCAAAGCAATTTTAAACTTCGCACAATACAATACAGATGACGAAGTTCTTTTGGAAACAAGTGAAGGCACTCAGCTTAAATGCACGTCGGCTCATGCAAAAACAATAATCGCAGGAGAAGCCGCATCAGAATATCCAACCATTTCACCTGTAGAAAAAGAAGAATCATTTTCTATTGAATCGGGACCGCTTATAGATGCACTAAATATGGTTACATTTGCATCGGCTAAATCCACCATTAGACCTGTCCTTTCGGGTGTATATCTAAGGGCAGAGAAAGATAGTCTAATATTTGTAGCAACAGACAGCTACAGGCTCTCTGAATACAAAGTGCCAATGAAAGGAGGAAAGACAGACCTAGCATGCATTATTCCTGCAAAAGTTTTGGAAGAACTCAAGGGAATAGTAGGATCAAGGAAGGAGGAAAAGAAAGGAGACGAAGAAAAGGAAGAAAAGAAAGGGGCCGACATAAAAAAAGTTGAGATAGCAATGAGTAGCCAGCAGATCGAGCTGAATGTTGGGCCAACCAAACTCTTGTCCAGGTTAATCGAGGGCAAGTTCCCGGATTATCAACAAATCATTCCCAAAGAGACCAAGACCAAAGTAATCATTTCTACAAAAGAGCTCACAACAGTCATTAAGCGTATGCATTATTTTGCCAAGGAGATTAACAACAATCTAACGTTTGGATTTGCAAAGAACAAAGTTCATATCACAACTCCTCAAACCCAGATGGGCAAAGATGAGGCAGATCTGGATGTTTCTGTGGATGGAAATGCGAATAAGATTGCTCTCAGCTCATCCTACCTTCTTGATTTCCTGACTCATGTTACGGGAGACGAAGTAGAAGTGCATGTGACCGACAGTATGCATCCTGCAGTCTTCCATATCCCATCAGACGATCAATGCCTACACCTCGTAATGCCTCTTAGGCTTCAGGAGGATTGAGTGATTTTAGAAATTGTTAATAACAAAATAACTCTCTAAACTGACCAACAATATGCGTTGGCTTCGTAAATATCGTATCCATTTTGTCCTTTTTCTGGGCTCTTTGGCTTTGCGCTTGATATATGTGTTGTGGGTTTTTGATAAGGAAAGGTTTGGCACAGTATTGCCGAAGTCGGTGGATTCAATTGCATTATATTTTGTTAAAGGAGTGGAGCATGTTTATCCGGCCAGCTGGGCGTCTTTTTACATACCGTTAGCGTATTTTTATAAAGCACTTAATTGGTTAGGAATGTTTGATGATCGATTATTTTACGTCGCAATTATTAATTGTTTTCTGGGGGCGGCGGGAGTAGTTATTTTTTATTCTTTAGCCAAAATAATTTTCCCCGGCAGATCAAAGACACCAATAATACTTTCTATCATTTTCTCGCTTTATTACCCGGGCCTTTATTTTAATGCGTTGGTTTTGTCGGAAAACCTGTTTACCCCCCTATTTTTGGGTAGCATCTATTTAATCTGGCGCTATAACGGAAAATCACTATTTAATCCTGTTATTACAGGGCTTTTATTAGGAATTTGTACCGCTATACGGCCCATTCTGTCTCCATTCTTGCCATTATTTGCACTATGGATGCTGTTCAAATCTAGAGAAAAACTAAAATTAATTGCTTTCCGATATCTGCCGATATTGTTATGCGGCTTTATTTTGATTGTAGTTCTTATATCTATTGAAAATAGTAAGATACATAAGTACAAAAGGTATGTCATTGCGGAGAATGGAGGAGTAAATGTTGCTATGACGTGGTGTCAGCCACGAAAAATTCGGTATCGCGCTTCTAATGGTGATACCTGGTGGTTCTCGCCGCCAGCATTTTGGAACAAGGATCGTTCCACAGACATAATTACGGATGTGCCGTTTCATAATCAGATGCATTACTACAAAATGGGATTCAAATGCATGCTGGAGAACCCAGAAAAATTGTTTACAAATAATCAAAACATATTTAACTTATTTCATAGCAGATTTTATCCAAATTTAATTTATAAAAATTGGCATTACCGGGCTATTAACTTCTGGAAAATAATGACCGCTGTTCTTTTTATAGGATTTCTTTGTTATCCAATGGTGATTAAGAAAGGGGAGATATATTGGATCTTCGGATCGTTTTTGATTTTGTCGCTGCTTTCAATGGTATATTTAATGAATCCTGGGGAGGAACGATATCTCGTTCCATATTACTTTGTGCTTATCCTTTGGGGCCTGCCGGTATTGTATAATTGGCTAAGGCGCATATTAAAACGGCTATTTGCTAAAGCAGGAGATAAAACCGCTCTGATCGTAGGCTTAGTTATAGCTGCCGCAATATATTTATTGTCTCCTACTTCAATGAATGATTTGTCGTATTCGATAAAAAGACCACTAGTGAACAAGGAGGTGGTAGAACGTTCTTACCACGATGCTGCATATTGGTTGGTAAATAACCAGCGAGAGGACGGAAGCTTTGTTTATAGACGAAATACAAATAACTACAAAACAGATGATCAAGATAATTCTGTAAGGCAGATTCTTGCTTCGCATGGACTTGCGAATGCGGCATCACATTTTGATGAAGATAATATTATTAAAGCTCACCGCAAAAATCTTAAGTATGTTTCCGGGCTTATAAACAAAAAAAAGGAATTTAGTTTTGTTCAAAAGCATTCCAATGAAGCACAACTAAATGAAACTGCATTTGCGATAATGACGTTCATAGATTCTCCTTTTGCCGATAAATACAAAAAGAAAACAAAACGACTTGGTAAATTCTTATTGCATATGCAAAAGGACGATGGTTCTTTTTATATGCTCTACCCGCTAGAAAATAACGCCAACCTCGATCCACACAAAAAAGACCAGATAGAACGCTTCGCTTCTGGCGAAGCCGCGTTGGCATGTATTTATATGTATCGCTTTAATGACGATCCGCGATATTTGGAATGTGCAAGGAGAGCTTATACATATTACTTTTCAAAAATAAAAGCAAAGTATCAAGCTTCATATGGCTCCTGGCATACAATTGCATACACACATTTGTATGAAGTAGATCAACAGGAAAAATATAGGGAAGCAATCCGCTTTATGGCGGACAGGCTTATGAGTCTTCAGAATACTGGTTCAACTGAAAACAAAATTGAAGGTGGATTTGATGCGAAGCAAACATGGTATACATCTGCAGAAGCGGTTTTCACCGAAGCGCTGGGATATGCCGCAAATGTTCACAAGGAAGATATGCCCGAGGTTGCTGAGAAGTATGAGAAAGCAAATAGGCTGGGGATTCAAAATTTGCGCCATTTCCAATTTGGTATTGCCGAAAAAAAAGGTGTTGCAGGGGGGATTATGACCGAAAGTAGGAAAAACTATATTTACGTGGACAATGTAGGCCATTCTTTGATGACCTTTGATGAATTCTTAAGTCGATAACGTCTGCGTGTATGCGAAGTGCGAGGCGTTACAATTTTGCCCGACAGGGCATCAACGCCGAAGCATTTGGGAGAAGAAATTTCGCATCCTTTATTCTTCAAAGAGCGAAATTTCTGAACCGCATAGTCTTTGTTAGCTGATGTAACCAAACATTCACCTTAATTTAAAAGGAAGACTGGCAAACACCCCTTTTTGCTATTGACAAGTATATTATAACATGTAATAGTAAAATCATGAATAGTGCAGATACCAACAGCGCAGGGGGGCAAGAGTCTGATGCTCTTCCATCGGATGACAGTATAGAGAATGCCCTAGTCGCTCTTTCTGAATTGCGAGGTTATGATTGGTGCCAAGCAGAAAAAGGGTTGAATAGTATACCGATGGTTGCTGAAGCGATTAAGACTCGGCTCGAACAAATGCCAACCGAGACTGTTGGTACATTAATATCAGAGGTCAACGAAATCATTCTTGGTGTTATTCAGAAAAACTTTACTTGTTGGGAATGGCCTCTGGAAGAACATGAAAGAATTGGATTGGAATTTGTATCAAAATTAAGAGGTGTTTTTGATCAATTGAAGGGTATAAAAACATCTGAATAGAGAGCATATTCATTATCTAAATGTGTTTGCCAGTCTTCCGTCATAAAAAACAATGTTTGGTTATTTCATATAACGTCAGGGATATACGAAGTTTTTCGACCGAAGGGAGAAAAATTTGGAGAAATGGCGAGCCGAGCCATTTCTCGTATATCCCTTGTTATATGACCCGAGCGAAACGCAGTGTAG
>Ga0187833_10000054_pt1 | contig 106375 bp, 127 predicted proteins | sample ETNtaG_37_FD_167968 | JGI IMG/M metagenome (GOLD analysis project Ga0187833, IMG submission 167968) | Marine microbial and viral communities from oxygen minimum zone, Eastern Pacific Ocean - ETNP2014_SV_400_PacBio MetaG (Illumina Assembly) | ecosystem: Environmental > Aquatic > Marine >... | reverse complement strand
TAGTGTTGGAGAGGATTTTGATCGAAAATGTGATTATGCTCGAAAACAAGATTCCAACGAGAAGAACAGGAGACTAAGTGATTACTTTGACGATTCCACTATGGCTTTAGCCTAGTGGTAGTTCAAACCTTTCCTTTAATTCACCACCAATCAATGGTTACTTAATACAAATAGCCTCTGAGTAAAGTTTATATAGCCTAATTACACATATCAACTAAAAGAGGAGATTACCATCAAAAAGAAGACTACTAAGAGAGATTTACCTCCATTACCGCCTCCACCTGCTCCGCATATTCTCAGAAAGCTTAAACACGGCCAACAAGAAAGAAAAGAAAAAAAGAAAGCATTCAGCTTCTTTCAGAAATCAAGCAAAAAAGAGGAAGCAAAAAAGGAACAAACCCAAAAACAACTAGAATCACTTCTTTCAGTACGAGAATTAAACAAAAAAGCATTAAAAAAAGCTCATGAAAAAAGAGCAAAAATAAAAGACAAAGAAAGCCGAAAACCAGGCTTCATGAAACGATTCCTAGATCATCTAGAAGACAAGCACCAAAAAAGAGAATTAAAAAGAAGAGCATTCCTCACAAAGAGACGAAAAGAAGAAGTCCACAAGATTAAGAGCAGAAAACGCAAGGAACGAGAGATCGACCACGCTAGAAGCGTCATGAAGCGAGCAATCCACGCAAAGCGCAAGGAAGCCTTCCGAAAGAAGATTACACTAAGAAAAGCAAAAGCATTGAAAAAGGAACAGTTTGCAAATGCAAAGCAGCAAAAGAAAGAAAAGCACAAGCAAGCAAAGCAAAAGAAAGTTGACGATAAAGCCAAAGCAAAAGAAAAGAAACAATCAGAAAGAGAACGAGCAAAGCACCACGCAATAGTCCAAAAAGAAAGAGCAAGAAAAGAACATCTACGAGAACGAAAGCAAGCTCCAAGATTAAAAGCACTAGCAAAAGACCAGCAACAACAAATTGATGAAATTCAGAAAGCAATCAAACAAGCATCAAAACCAGAACCCAAGAAATGGCTACCGTTCAAGAAAAAACAACAACCAACAACCAACATACCTCCGCCAAAAGCCCTAGAACCGATGCAGGAAGCAATCTACGCCACCATGAAATCGATTGCCAACCTCCAACTACCAGAAGCAAAACAAAACTACCTCATCACATTAGGCATCTACAACAAACTTTCAGACAAAGACAAAGAACATTATTACGACGACATCAAATCACTCTATGACGACCGTAAACATGCAGAAGCGGCATTTAAGAACTAATTTTTTCTAGAATCGCATCAATTTCCTTGTGCAACTGTTTAATCGTCTTATTATTGTAAATGTGAAAATCAGCCGCATCCAAACACGCATTAATCTGTTGCCCTTTCGTCTTACCGCGATTCTCAATATTGTCAATCCTCTTAAATTCAGCAAACGTGCTAGGATCTCCCTCTCGACCCCGTTTCAATAACCGAGCAAATCTTTCACGCTGCGGAGCCGTTACCCCAATAACATGCACATCCTTCTTTTTCTTCAATTCCTCAATCTCTCCCACATTCCGAACACCATCCACAATCGCTTTCTTTTTAGTAATCTTCTTCAACAATCGTTTACTAAGATAGCCAGGATCCTTCATCTTTTCCTTAATCTCCTTACCAATCTTGTGCAAGTTAGCTCGCGTTGCCGAAATCCCCTTATGCTTCGCAATATCTCTCAGCACATCCGAGTACATAAAATACTGAAAATTCTTTTTCTTAAGATAATCAGCAACCTCTCCCTTCCCCGAAGCGATGGTTCCCGTCAAAGCAATAATCATACGCTCATGAGGCAACCCCCAGTTTATATATCTTACTCTTCTTACAGAAATCATTAAATACAACCACAAATCAGAAAATCCATGAAATCACTCTTCATTGTCATCGACGGAATCGACGGATCCGGAAAAGGAGAAATCATAAAGCGATTACAAAACGAATTCTTTGACAAAAGTAAAAGTAATCTTGTTCTAACCACGCGCGAACCAACCGCATCACATTTTGGCAAAGAAATTAGAAAAATGCTCAAAGAAAGTAAAGATCCCAAAGCAGACAATAAAAAGCTCCTCGAATTATACACAAAAGATCGCGCCTGGCACCTCACAAACATCATCGAGCCCTTCCTCCAACAAACAGAAATAACACCCATTGTACTGTGCGACCGCTACTACTACTCCACAATCGTCTACCAACATGTCCAAGGCATCCCACTAGATGATGTAATAGCAGCTAATTCCATCTTTCGCAAACCAGACATCACCTTCATTCTAGATCTGCCTGCTAACGTAGCACTCAAAAGAATAAAAGCAGCAAGAGCAAGTCTAGAAAAGTTCGAGCAAGAGGATTTCCTAGAAAACGTCCGAAATCAGTTCAAACAACTCCCTAAACACTTAGAAGACAACATAAAATTCATAGATGCCACACAAACCATAGATGAAGTGTACAAAAACATCAAAAAACACATAGAACAATTACTCTAACTTAGTTTCGTAAGAAGACACGCTTTGATAATACGGCTCGTCCTGAATCTCCTGAACATTGCCACGATCAGCTTTCCATTTCTTAACATATTCCATCATTTTCTCATGACGCATGATAATAGCAAATCCAATCAAGCCAAGCGCAAGAATTGCTGCAGCTCCAGCGTTACTCTTCTCAACAATTTCAACTTCCTTGATAACCGGAATCACATTACATTCATGATTAACGCTACAATAACTTCCTTCGCCACATGCAGCATTGCTTTGACATTCCTGGCTGTTGTAGTTAACTAACCATACACCAAACACTGCTACAATCAGTACAAATCCTAAAAATACAGGTGCGCCACCGTTCTTCCCAATCATACCACTAAGAATGGATATTCGATTTATAAAGCTTTCTTATTTAACTACTCTATAATGAGAAAACTATTCCTCAGTATCTTTATCTTTCTTCTTATCCAAAAAAACATCTAACGATGTATTTGCCTTAATCGCTTTGTAACTAATCTTAGGTTTTTCATACTCCATTTCTTAATGACCCGTACTACCGAAGCCACCCTCACCTCTTTTTGTTTCATCTAAATCCTCAACCTCAGTTAAGGAAACTCTCTCAACAGATTGAATAAGCATCTGAGCAACACGCATCCCTTTCTCAACAGTAAATGATTCAGAACCATGATTAATCAACACCACCCCAACCTCTCCTCGATAGCCAGCATCAATAACGCCAGCCAATTTGTGTAAGCCATGCTTCGCAGCTAATCCAGAACGATCCCAGATTAATCCAACATACCCAGAAGGAATAGCAAAAGCAAGTCCCGTCTTCACAATCGTCTGATGCGTTGAATCAATAACCGCTTCCTCGATAGCATGCAAATCAAAAGCAGCATCACCCTCGTGTGCATAAACAGGAATCTGAGCATCAGTGTGAACCTTTTTGACAGAAACATCAACCATGAGTAAACCTTGAATAAACTCCTTAATAAAGAATGTTAGTCTGCAATATATACTTTAGAAACACTATGAGGTTATCAGCATCCAATCGAAATCCTGCATAGTAGAGATCAAACTGACAAGAGGGTTGTCTCATCCGGAGAATGTCAGCCTACAAGGAAAATATCTAGATTTCGAAGCCGATAACCTACTCGGTCTTAAACTCAGTCAACGGCGTCAATTGTTTCTTAACCACCGACCCATCCACACTACTAACACGCATGTTAAGAGCTTTCATCGCATTCGTAATATACGTAATATTGTAAACGGCCCCATGCTCAGGCAGATGTTGCAATATGACCATAATTTTCAAAGGCGACTCACCCGCAAACTCAGTAGCCTGTAATTTCTCAGCTGCATAAAGAGCCTTCACAAACGGAATCTGAATATCCTCTTTCGCCAGAGGATGAATAGTACTTTCAGGTTTCTTAAAGATTTCATCCGACGCACCTTGTACCACGCCACCTGCACCAGCATCAAACGTAGTCATCGTATCATCTTTATTATAGAACCCAAACTGATAGTTACCATCATGATCCCCATCCACCATCGTAAAAGCGTGCGCCAAAAAAGAATCCTCATTACTGCTCTTCCATTCCTGAAATCCAGAATCAGTTTCCAATACCTCTAGGGCATCCTTCAGTTCCATTTTAGTTTTTATATCTTTCATCTTTATATGCGTTTCGAGCTTGGAACCTATACTTCCTTAAAGACACCTTTCGGTCCCGGATTAAAGACCAATGTCCGTCCTATCCAAGCCTCCTTGCCAGCGTTCTCATGTAAATGTCCAGATACCGATAACAACGGCTTGTGCCGCTTGATAAACTTAGTATAAGATTTACACCCAACATAATCTTTCTGTCCGAGATCATCCACCGTCGTCCCATGCGGAGGCCCATGCGTAACAAAAATCAATTTCAAACCCTTCTTCTGCAAATCCAAAATAATCTGCTTCTTTTTCATCCAAAATTTCTCAAAACCAGGATCGGTATCCGAAAATCCTCCCTCGCCGTACGCAACAAATAACAATTCACCCTTCTTGAAGACCTGTCCATGAATATCTCTCAAATGTTTACTTGCCGAACAGATCTTTCGTGTAATACCTAGAGTCTCATGATTGCCCGGAATTAACAACACCTCCTTCCCCAATCTATCAATCTCCCGCAATATCCACTTAATCTTATTTTCAAAAATAGAAAAGTCACCCGCACACACAATCAAGTCAGCCCGTTTAGCCTTTTTCTTCAACTGCTCCAAAGCCTTCTTGCTTTCATGCAAATCCACAAAAAATAAAATCTTCATATACTAGCAACTTAAGAACTCATATATAAGTCTTATTTATTAGCCTCAGGACGAGCGAATTGCATCGTTTCGCGGATGGCCACCTCCAATTGTTCGTCCGTTGCAGGTCTCTCCAAAAAATAGATCCCATCATCCCACATTCTCGAAATATCAGTTTCACCCGGAAAGATATCTCCGGAGGTCATAATAAGACCTACGTGAGGATGTTTTTTGTGATATGCTCTTATTCTTCGAGCCTTCTCCCCCATGACATGGGCCAAAACCAAGTCCGAATCAGTATAGGCTGCCTCAGTCATATCACATAATGCAGTGACAATGCGAGCCCTATGACCCAATCGATGTAAATGAATCGCTGTGTCCCTCACAGACTGCATATGTGTTGTATACGAGATAGAATATCCTGCAAATTCATTCTCTGATTTATCTACGACCAATGCGTTGTAAGGCATATTAAAGCGAAGCCGATTTCCTTTATTAATCTTTTAGGTTAGAAACCCTTTTATACTTCGGATGCGAAGAGCAACACATGTTCCTTTCCTGGTTTTATACTATAGGCCCCCTCTACCAAGCACTGCTAGCAACGCTGTTTACCTGGTTTGTAACTGCAGCTGGAGCAGCCTTAGTCTTCTTCACAAAAACGATGAACCGAAAGCTGCTTGATGCAATGCTCGGTTTCGGTGCAGGCGTCATGATTGCAGCTAGTTTCTGGTCTCTATTAGCACCTTCTATAGAATATGCAGCCATGCAAGGCATGATTCCCTGGCTTCCTGCAGCAATAGGCTTCCTGTCCGGAGGCATTACTCTGAGAGTCATCGACAAATTTCTACCCCACCTCCATCCCGGACTGAAAATGGATGAAGCAGAAGGAGTAGAAACACCTTGGAGAAAGTCAACATTATTAGTGTTAGCAATCACCCTCCACAACATCCCAGAAGGGCTAGCAATTGGGGTAGCATTTGGTGCAGCCGCACTAGGCTTTAAATCAGCAACCATTCCAGCCGCAATCGCACTAGCAATTGGAATAGGACTACAAAATTTCCCAGAAGGAGCAGCAGTATCCTTCCCATTACGAAGAGCCGGCGTATCAAGACTCAAAAGTTTCTGGTACGGCCAATTATCGGCAGTAGTAGAACCCTTCGCCGCAGTCCTAGGAGCATGGCTAGTACTTTCTTCAAGATCAATCCTCCCTATGCATTAAGTTTTGCCGCAGGCGCAATGATTTTCGTCTGCGTAGAAGAACTCATCCCAGAATCCCAGCAAGGCGGAAATGCAGATTTAGCAACAATGGCAGCACTCGTAGGCTTTACCGTAATGATGATTCTCGATGTTGCGTTAGGATAATGCGTGATAATCTTCTAGCACCACTAAATCTAAATCATCTACATCTTTAAGAACAAACAATCGACCATTACCCAATTCAGTTATCTGCTTCGCCAATCCCTTACCAGCCTCATCCAAACCAACACCTACCATCGAGGTCGTAATGCCATGATTAACAGCATCCGACACCGCATCCAGTGTTTCCTGTAAAGGATCATCCCCTTCCGTAGGCAATGCATCAGTAATCAGCAATAAATGCTTCGTGCTTTCAGTGTTGGGAAAAAGTGAAATAGATTTCTGTAACGTAGCTGCAATATTCGTCTGCGTCCTAGCCGAAACACGAGTAATCTCCATCAACAACTTAGGAAAATCATTCGTCGGTTCTATAGCCGATCTAACGTCCGAACCAAACACCAACAATCCGACCTTATCCTTTGCTTCTATCGCCTTAAACGCCAAAGCAATGCCAGCCTTCTTACACTGCTCGATCTTACGCCCTTTCATCGAAGCCGAAGCATCTAAAGCATAGATTAAATCAATCTGCCCCTTCTTCTGGCGCGTAAACGTCTTCAAATCAGCTACCCCTAACGTAGAATGACCTCGTCTAACTGCCAATTTTAAAGATTTCTTAATCGCAATGTCTCTATATCTATCATCTCTTCTATACGGCTTAATATCATCTCTATCCCCATACCGGTTATCCTTCTTCTGCACCTTATCTCCAGTAAAACCTTTCGGAATGATTTTATCCAGTTCCTCAGTATACAGAATCAAAGATGCTAAACGCACACCCTGCTCCTTAATTGCACCATCCTTAGCAACATATCCATCTTCCTTCAACTGCTCTACTTTATCCTCGATATTCTTCCGAAGCTCTTTACGAAATTCCGGAACCTGAACATTCCGCTTCAAATAATCAGGACTGTAATTAGTTAACAAACGTAACAGAGAAGGACCATAAATCTTAGTCGCCATAGAATAATTCTTAACCAACTGCTCAAACAACAAATCTGGAGAAAAACCACCAATACCCTGATTCAAAGCCTCCTTAATCAGCTTACCTTCCTGAATCGTATCCTTATCATTTTCTAAAACAGAATTCATTAACTTATTTTCTTCAGACTGCTTCTTTAATTTGCCTTCAGCCTCGTACGCCTCAGAAACTTCCTTTATCTCAACTTTTTCTTCACTAACATTAGGGATCTCCACCCTCATCCGTCGCATCTTCTAGCGACTCAGCCGTCTTTTGAAATTCCTCTCGCACAAACGTGCTAGGCTCTTTCAAATACTTAACCGATGGTTTTAATCGAATACGATGACTCAGTACAGAAACCGTAGCATCCTCAACATCCTTCATCACAACCTTTTTACGCTCAGCAATTACAGCATTCGCCTGCGCCCGCTCATACAATCCTAACGAAGCTCGAACAGAAGGCTTCTTCTCAACCTTATCACTTTCTCTCAAATTGCGAACAATCGTCAATGCTAAATCCAAAAGAGAACCCGGAAACTCAACATCCTGTTTCTTGCCACTCTTCTCAACAATTTCCCGTTCTAATGCTAGAGTCTTAGGATACGGCATGTAAATAACATCAAATCTATCAAGTAAAACATCCGACAATTTCTCCGTGCTACTATCTTCTGGATTCATCGTAGCAATAAACACAAAATTAACCGGAATATCAATATCATAACTTCCTAATGTAACTTTACCCTCTTCCAATACCTGAAGTAAAGCATTCTGCAATCGCTCAGGACATCGATTTAACTCATCAAAAAACAAAATTCCATTATTAGCCTTGAAAATCTTTCCGGGTGTAAAAGCTTCAAGTGACAAAGGACCAAATTTAAGAGCTTTAATAGGATCAATATCCCCTAACAGATCTTCAGCAGTTAGATCTGGCGAACCCTGGATTCGAATAAACCGATCCTCACCCTTAACCGAAACCGTCTTATGCGATTTGTCATCCGGGAATAAAGGATGCTTCGGATCAGAATGAAATCCATCGTTCAACGCCTCCATATCCGGCAACAAACGTGCAACGTTCTTAGCCAACGTAGTCTTCCCAATACCGGGCGGTCCAACCACAATAACGTGTCTGTTAGCCAATAAAGTAGAAATAAGCTGTTTCTTAGTACTTCCCTGACCCAAAATATCCGTAAACGGCTCCTTCGCCAGTAAATTATTTTTCAATTGTTCGAATGACATAGAATCAACTCAATTATTAATGAATATATAAGATTAACGATTGCGCAATCGATTGACTCGAGCAATGGTCTCTTGATTGCCCATCAAAATTTCCGAGACAGTATCAGAAATTTCACCAGTATTTTGTGCGTCTGCTGGAGAACCATTTTTGGATTCATAGCCAATCTCCAATTGGGAACCGCCAACCAATTCCATTGTGAGCATTGCTATTGCATTGTCCACGGGTTTCCAACCAAGATTTTCATCTCCAACGGGCCTGTAATGTAAATTCATATTCTCCAGGGAACGCGCATAAGTAACCAATGCGGAGACTGGAGAAATATGGAGTCCATCTTCTGACAATCCATAAGACTGAGAATACTGAACGGGAGTCGCAGCCCCATTACCCGGCCCAAAACTCGTAAAATCCAATTCGATTCTCTCAGCCATACGAGCCATTAACTCCTTCCTCGATTCAGGCGCCTTTTTCCCAGTTTCCATTGTTCCTGTCATAATAATCACATGTGTGTGTTTGTCTCTGAAATTGAAAACCCTACAGAATCTTTCGGCCAAATCAAAAGATCGAAAAACGGCCAATTCTACCCGATTTCAATACTATACAGAATACAAGCCCTATTTTTAAAGCTATCGTTTTTATATAATATTTATAAAAATCAGATCTGTTTCAGAAATAATGCAGCACCAACGCCAGATAGAGAGATTAACGTCACCAAAACACCAGCAATCGTAACACCAACAATACACGCAACCAAGAATTTACGATAAGAAAGACCAATCAAATACGCAGCCAATGCACCCGAATAAACGCCAGAACCCGGTAAAGGCACAGCAATAAAAGCAGCAATTGCCCATTCACCATATTTCTCAGTTAACGAATGCAATTTCTTCTGAATCTTAATTACATAGCGCTGATACAAAGAATCAACAAACGAAACGGAAGTTCCCATCCGAACCAACCATCCAACAAGAGGATACAACAATAACCCCAAAACAATATTAACAATACTAGCAACCAAGAACACAAGAGGACCAGACATCCCTTTAACAATCCCATACGGAATAGAAGCACGCAACTCTAAGAACGGCAACAAAGTAATCCAAGCAACATTAAGAACATCAGAAATCATAAGAGAGTAAACCTCTTAACCTTCTCCTTCAAGTATTCATCCTTCTTCAAATCACTAATCACAGAGGCACCATCAAAATACTTCCTTTTCTCAAAAGCAAATAACTTTTTCCCTTTTACTTTAGTTTTTTTATGCTTCTTCTTAAAAGCTTTAACATGAGCAATAACCGCTAACGGCGGACCACTAATCTCAATCAGCTTACTCATCTTCTCTTTTTTAACAATCAAGTACAATAACGCATTGCCATCAAACGACAACCCCTTATCGACTACCGTAAACCCATACCGCTCCAGTGAACGAGAAAAAAAATCCAACACCTTAACCAATTTACATCCAACAATATCAACCTTACCCTCGACCGGCAACGCATCAATCAAAATAAGATCATTCCTTCCAGCCTTCTTCTCTAAATCAGTTTTAGTCAATTTCCGCTCAATAAAAGCTTCAACCGTAGGCTTCGCAATAAAAGCAGAACATGCAGCAATAAACTGTGCAAAAGCATCAGCACCAATCGCAGCACTAGCATTTCTATCAGCCTGCACCGGATCCACGATCACTAAAGGCGAAGTCGTCTTAGAACTATTCAATTCCATCATCACATCGCTGCCCTTCCAGTAATCAGCAGGATCCAACACCACCTTCTCGCCCCATTTTTTAGCAGCCGTAATTAATTTCCTAAAACCACCAAAGTGAATCACCAACACCTCACACACATACCCAGAAAAGCCATTGATGAACGATTCAGCTCCATAAATGCGGTGTGCTCTACAAAAGGCTTTCAATAAACGAATCTCATCCAAATACTCCTTACCCTGCTTCTTCACCCAAGCCGCATGTAATGGAGAAACATCAGTAATATTTTTAGCTTGCTCCGCTTTCGAAATCTTAAGAATCGGAATAACCTCAAACGTCCGCTCATGTTCAAAAAACTGAAAGTAATCTCGACTCCCATGCACCCGATCGAATTTAGGAAATGCTTTTTTTACACCTTTCTCCAACAAATCAGCCAGCTCATCGCTTCTGTCCTTAAACTTAGCATACGGAAACTGCACAAACAAATCAACATCGGTACTTTCGCGTAACCACGTCCCCTTCTCTCCAGAACCGCCGAGAATAACCGTAGCACCCTTTACCGCCTTCTTTAACAACGAAAGCTTAGACTCCACCATATCTCGATGTTGAGCTTCATCATCCTTTGTAGGCTTCACAATCGCAAGAGCCTCCTTCAATACCTTCTGCATAACATCAATGGCCAGAACTAATTATAAAAAACCTTTGCTTTTAACTGACTAGCAACCTCAACCACAACATTCAAAACTAACCATTATATACACTATATGCACAATGATTATATAGGAGAATATCTCTCAGAGTAAAGGCTTAATACCGTTAGGTTTAAAAGCAAATCCAAGTTTTATTCAAATAAGATCAAAAATGGCAGTAAGAGACAGACCACAAGCAGGAAGTTCACAACGGCTTGCATCTATTGAGTTCGAAGTGAACAGTCTTCCAGATACCTATTTTCTTCGGTGTGGAACGCCAGTAAAAGAAGCCCCCACACCAGAATCAATCGCAGACGAAGTAAGAGAGTTACATGGAACCCAAGGAGTGGTCGATCTATCAGATAATGGGACAGCTCACTATAGAGTTGCAGTTTTACAGCAGAATTATCAACAGGTGTTAGGATGGCTCAAAAATAATGAGCTTGTAGAGATTGTCAAACCAGGACTCCCTAGACAAGAGCAATAATAGCGTTTTCTGAGAGAGATTCAAGATAGGTTTAAAAAAGATTGTGCCTTCCCAATAGTAACTAATAGTTTGAAAATGAAGGACACTACAGCGAGAGATGAGATAGTTGCCGGCTACTATGCACTGCATTCTGCACTAGAAACAATGGCCATGAATGACCTTAGATTTGCCACGCAGCTGCAAAGAACGTTAAAGCCACCAGTATATGTGATCGGAGATCAGGGCAACGATGAATTGGCAGCCGCAGTAGATGATTTGAGCAAGTTAGTTCGTAGTGAGTTCGAACCCACAATCAAGCTTTCGGGAGATGAATTTTTAGGGAAGAATTCCTGGGAATCCTCAGCAGCACTGATTCTCGGAAATTCAATTAACCGGGAAGAGGAAGTGATACAGAAGTTAGCAGATCTTGATGACCCAGCCCTTAGGATCCATACCACATCAGAACTGGAAACATTTGTCAGTGATTACTATCATCAAGTAAATATCCCCGTTGTTCCAGGCAATCCCATCGAGGTCGCAATTGCCGGATCACGAGCTTTCCGTTCTGAAATTTGGAACGCAATTAAAAAGAGATCAGTTAAGGGAACTCCTTTCAAACTTAATCCAAACTACTCGATAACACAGTTGATAAAACATCCAGAACGATTCGAATCAGAGATACTGCTAATATATACTCCTGAAGACTACAGTCGTCAGGCCGAGGCTCTTCTCAAGAGAGCGCTACCTCAATTAAAAAAAACAGTACCTTATGCCAGCGTCCTTATGGGAATGACTAGGGCACACCACTCAGACTTTCTACAAGACGAGGGGAATACTGCAAGACTGCAGGAATTTCTAGGGCGACACGCGCGAACCGAAATCTACCCCGGAATAAAAGTCGAACCCTGGAGATTCGATAAAAAAGGAGAAGGAATTCACGATCCAGATATTTTTATTGAGACTCAATTTATGAGACTTGCTGAGGCAGCACTAAGAGAGCGCGAAAAGTATACAAAACATATTTATGACATGAGGGGACAGTCACCAACGGAATTCATCGATCACTATCCTAGCATCATCACCCTACGGGGAACGAGCGGATCGGGAAAGACCTCAATAACACTAAAACTATCTGGTCTGGAAATCGGCGATCTCCCAGGAATGCATTATGTAGCGTATATAACCACTCGCGGCCAGCGATCGGGGAAGCCGGGAGAGGAGGATGCTCTTTCAGGGACAAGACAGCTTAGCCGAGAGCAATTCAAAGCCTTACTGGAAAACAGAGACATACCCTTCTCACTCATATATAAAGACCATGAGTATGGCTGGCTCAGAGCCAACAATCACCAATTTCCTGAACTTGACGATGAAGGGGAGATCAGAATATTGGGAGTAAATGACATCCTGCGCGAAAACAAAATACCCATCATTAACTGGCCCTCGCCCAAACTAAGAAGATTATTTGCTGAAGAATACAGGCTACCGGTTCTAGATTTCCATCTTTTTGAACCGACCGCGGAATTAGTTAAAGCAATAAAATGGAGAGAAAATGAAGATGGCACCCCTTCCAGCCAGAGTAGACTTCACCAAATCGGACCCGATTTTCAAAAATTTTATGACGGACACTACCATGGAGAAAGTCCCATAGAACTGCTAGTATATAATGCAGATATCGAACGAATAAGCAAGGCTCCCCCGGAATCCTATGTGGGGGAAGGAATGTTAGCTGCACAGGAAATAGTAAATATTGTTCGGTGTTGGCAAGAGATGACACGAAAGGAAAGAAATCCAGTAGCATTGAATGAATTCCACACAAAAAGGAGAGACGCAACACTCGAGCGAAGCATGTCGGTTGTAAACGATCCCGCCCTTATCGAAGCAAGAGAGTACTCGCCCCCTCGAATTACAAGTATGGCTGATCTAGAGACTGCATTGGAAGGTGGAGAAAGAGTATATCTCAATTTTAAGGAAAATGTCCTTGCCACCCATCCAGATATAGCTTCAGATAGAACACTTCTCCAAGAGACCCGAGTAGAGGTACTCCATGTAGATGGAGCGCGCCCAGAAGCTCATATTGTCTACCTGCAGATGCCCAACCTCGAAGTTACACGAACTGCAATCCAATCATTATTATTCACGGCAGGATACGGAGCACTCTACACTGCGGGAGATAGAAGTCACAATAATGGATCTCTTTTTAGAACTCTAAGTCTATCCACCATACAAAATGGAGAGTATCCCTCAGTAGGTGTATATGTGGGCCCCATAGTAACAGACCTCAACTACGAAACCGAAAAGAGAGGCCTATTATTTGCTTTTGTCGATGAAGGAGTTGATCCTAAGAATATTGAGCTGAGAAATTGGGACCGGCAAGAAACAGTAGCGGAATTAGGATCAACTCGATACAATCCAACAAACCAGCTAAATTGGCTAAGAACTTGCTATCAATTACAGAGAGAAAGAGAGTATCATGATACCCCTATACATATTAAGGGAAACATCGTAGAAGATGCCATCCATTTCTAAGAACTCTTCTTTTCGACCAGCTTCAGCATATCAAGCTGAATAGTAGGAAATTTGTACAGTAGCTCAGCGACATCCCAAATTCTAATCAACGCCTTAATTTCATTGGAATCAGTAGTTTTCAACCCCTCTTGAACCTTGGCTTCGATACTACTGTATAATTCAGAACCCCTTAATGCTTTCTCCTTATCCGGCTTATAATAAAAATCATAGGCATTCTTGACCATGGTATTTATTTGATTGAGCAAATCACTAATCAGCGGAATCTTCTTTTTTGTATGAATTAAAACCTTCGCAAGAATTTTGAGCTCATCTCCTACGTCCTCAAGAGACTCTATAAGGTAGTGCAATGCGAAGTTGCCAAATTCATGACGCTCCCCTTTGTTAATATAGCGCAAGCAAAAATAACAAAATTTATTGACCTCAGTATCCTGCATCAATAAAGTTTCCACCAGGGACTCATCATTAGTCCCATACCCCGATGAAGCCTCCTGGGCCATATCAATCACGGTAAGAAATGCCCTTCGAAATGACGCATCAAAATTGATATCCAATTTAGAAGAGATAATCTCAATGCGACAGTCACTCTTACTCTTGTCCATAATTTCAAAACCAATAAGCTCCTGGATTTTATCCTGAATGGCCTTGATAATGAATGGACTATCATATTTGATGTTCAATACATCATATCCCTTCTGATAAGCTCGAGTAACCAAGCGATCTGCAAGTCGAGGAGTAAGCCCACAAACATCAATGAAAATTTCATCCATTTTAGTTCCTGTCTCGGTGCTAATAACTACAGTAGACCCATCAACAGCTACCTCAACCTCATCTCCTTTCTTAATCCCCTGATCTAAAGCCCATTTCCTAGGTAAAGAAACTAACTGTGTAGAATTTGCAATTTGTATAACTTTTCGTCTCATGGTTAAGCACCCTTAAAGTTAATATAATGAAATGAATGAACTCTGAAACCTTATATAAGTCTTTCTGTTTATATAATAATTATAAAGTTTAAGCGTTAAATATATAAAAGACATAACTTCTCTATACTATAGATTAAAACGGGGATTATCATGTTTTGAAATGGAAGAAACAGAAGAAATTTACGAAATCGAAATAACCGAAGACGGGATCTACGGCGAAAGCATCAATGAAATGGTTGAAGATGGAGAGATCTCATCAGAAGAAGCCGGCTTTATGCAAGGCTACATGGGGGCATGAACATGGATAACTTTTACACCTGGGAAAAAATGCAAGAGAAGATAGCAAGTCCATTCCCAATCGACGAAGAAGAGTGATTATTCTTTAATAATTCCGTAACCAATTAATCTAAATCTGTTTCCTACCATTCTAGAAATAGTTACACGTGCACCCACATCAGCACACACCGGCAACTTCAACAACACATCAGTAATGCCCTTTTTGACCAGCTGCACTCGACCAACCGTAGCAGTCGAATTCACATTCAACATCAACGTCTCCGCACGAATAATCTGCTCAACCTTCTGATCCTTCTTTACACCCACAACCCGATCAAGCAAATGAACCTCTAATTTCAACGATTGCCACACCGCAGGCAACTTACCCTTCAATCCAGCAACCGAGCCAGATAAGCGATCAGAACTCACAACCGAAGGATCAAGCAACGTCTGAATCCCAATCGAACCACCTGGCACCGCCTCCTTCAAGTCCTTTCCACCGCTGTGCACAGCTGTAATAGTAGTAGTAACCGGAATCCAAATCCGCTGATTCTTTTCCTCTTTATCGTATCCCGGCTTAATCTCAATTTCATCACCCGGCTTAAACGTACCTTGCTTTAAGACACCACCCAATACCCCACCAACCATCTTCTCAATCGGCGTACCGGGCTTGTTAATATCAAAACTTCTAGCAACCAAAAAGCGAGGATCCGCCTTCACATCTCGTTCAGGAGTAGGAATAACCTCATCCAAGGCACCAATCAACGCACTCATTCCCGCGCCATGCTGCGCCGATAACGGAATAATGGGAGCACCCTTAAACGGCGTCTCCTTCAAAAAAGCCTGAATCTGCACGTAATTTTTCATGGCCTCTTCCTCAGTAACCAAATCAATCTTATTTTGAATAACAACCAAATTTTTAACGCCAATAATCTCCAAAGCCATAATATGTTCCTTGGTCTGCGGCTGCGGACATTTCTCAGTAGCACTAATCAATAAAATCGCACCGTCAATAATGGTAGCACCGGCCAGCATCGTAGCCATCAGCGACTCGTGTCCCGGAGCGTCAACGAAACTAACCTTTCTACTCTTCTCATACACACCCTCAGTCTTCTTAGCAACAAGTTCCGTAGCAAAACTACCGTCCTTCTTGTGCTTGTAAAACTGTACATCAGCATACCCTAAACGAATAGTAATACCTCGTTTAATTTCCTCAGAATGCGTATCTGCCCACTTACCACTTAATTGTTCTAGTAATGTAGTCTTACCGTGATCCACGTGACCCACGATGCCGATGTTTACCTCAGGTTGATTTCCTTCAGGTGCATCTTGTTTCGTAGGCATAGTTAGAGTTAGTTCTTATCCTCAGCCTTAGGCTTCTCTTCAGCCTTTTTATCTTCAGCTTTGTCTTCCTTAGGCTTCTCTTCTTTCTTATCGTCGCCCTTAGGCTTCTCTTCAGCCTCAGCCTTTTCTTCTTTAGGAGCTTCCTTCTTATCTTCCTTAGGCTTCTCTTCAGCCTTCTTATCCTCTTTAGCATCGCCTTCACCAGCATCCTCAGCAGGAGCACCAGCAACATCTGCAAGCTTCTTACTTCCAGCTTTCGTAACCTTCATGTTAACCTGTGTAATGCTATCATTAATCTTCTGTCCACAAACCGTTCGCCTTAATTTCTTACCGCCCTTCAATCCTGGGAAGCCAACCCCTCCAATAGACGTAATTTTCTTACGAACACCAAGAATACCCTTTCTCATAGGGAATCCACAAAAATCAGAACCGCCAGTAACCTCAAATTCATATCCTTCTAACCCAAATCCATCGCCTTTGATAGATTCACCTATGTTTAAACCAAGAAAGCCAGCTGCCTCAGCATCCTTTACCTCTTTCTGGTATGTCTTAGACTCTTTCGGGTCCGCTATCGTTAATTTGAATGTTGCCATGTATAATTACCTCCGTAAGTAAGTGTAATCTCAGAAACAAGAGATGCTTTAAAAATGTTACCTATTAATACATCATCAATATTGCTAATCATGCCGACGCCCATCGAGGTGTATGAGATTCCAGGGGAAGCTCATAAGTACACCGTGCCTCGGCATGATTAGCAGATTATCGAGAGCCACCTTCCCCAAACACCTTCGGCCGACAATCAGAAATCGGATCACCAAAAAAAGGATACTTTCGACACACCTCAGGACGAGAGTCATGTATAGAACAACCATACAATCCATCCACATCCTGTTTCAGAAAAACACACCACCCATTCCTAGAATGCTTCAAAATAACGCGCCCCTCACGCACATCACCAGAAAATTTAACAAAATCAGAATGTCCTAACGCCTCAATGCGTGTAATATCGGATGGCGAAACCACAACAGTAAGCCGCTTACAGCATTCACCACACCTTCTATCGCAAACAAACGTCGCTACATCAAGCATTATTTCTTCAAGTTTGCAGAGACCTTAAGATACTCAATAAGCTCTGTTGGCACCGGCAAAATAATCGTGCTATTCTTCTCCGATGCAATATCAGTCATCGTCTGGAAAAGCCTTAACTGCAATGATGCAGGATCCTTACCAATCATCGCACCAGCCTTTGCAAGAGCAACAGCAGCCTGCTCCTCACCTTTCGCAAGAATAACTCTAGCTCTTCTATCTCGCTCCGATTCAGCCTGATTAGCCATCGCACGCTTCATATTTTCCGGCAATCCAATATCCTTAATCTCAATCTTCTCAACCTTAATGCCCCAAGGATCGGTATCCTTATCAACAATCTGCTGAATCTTATTAGAAATATCCTCTCGCTGCTGCAAAATTTCATCCAACTCAAACTCACCAACAATATTTCTCATCGTAGTCTGCGCAAGCTGAGAGACAGCAAAATTAAACGCCTCAACCTCCAATACTGCTTTAGACGCATCAATAACCTTGTAATACAACACAGCATTAACCTTCAACGAAACATTATCCTTACTCACAGCCTCCTGTGACGGAATATCCACCGTCTTTACACGAACATCTATTCTCTCCCATGTCTGCAAAATAGGAATAACAAATCTCAATCCAGGCTCAATACTACCAGAAAACTTCCCCAACGTAAATCGAACACCACGCTCATATTGCTTCACAACCTTCAAGCCGGAAACTACAATAAAAACCAAAATCCACATCCAATATCCACCAAATAGTATTGCCATAAAATCACCCAAATCTGATAGAGACTACACCTTAATAAAGGTTATGGCCCAATTGACACTCCCAGATACTATAACAAGCGAACAGATAGGTCGCTTGTTTATGGAGTAACGGACACAATTTGAATAAGTTTGTCCTTCACTAATAATTAAAAAACTATTTAAAGGAGTAAATTAACAAATAGGGTATGGCTACCTTTAAGCTCGAACGAAGTATCATCCCCTCGTGCGATGTTTCTACATTAAAAGAACTTGAACGCATTGTAAAAGGCACCTGCAAAGTAAAAGGAATCGGAGCCTACAAAATAGGTTTCGAATTAGTGCTTAGATTTGGCATGAAAGAGGTTCTTGCAACCATTAAGAAACATTCAGATCTACCCATCATCTATGATCACCAAAAAGCAGGCACCGACATCCCCGAAATGGGAGAACGCTTCATGAAAGCCATAAAAGGTGTTGATATCGTTATTCTTTTCCCAATGGCCGGCCCCATTACAGAAGAAAAATGGATTAAAGCCGCATTCAAAGAAAAATTAGGAGTGCTTGTCGGAGGAGACATGACGCATAAAGGCTACCTTCAGCGATCAGGCGGCTTCATCGAAAACATGGCGCCAAAGAAAATCTACAAGATAGCAGCAAATCTCGGTGTTAATGATTTCGTAGTCCCAGGCAATAAACCATTCATGATCCAGGAATACCGAAGATTCCTAGAAAGTTTCGGATTAAAACCCACATTCTATTCTCCAGGATTAATCGAGCAAGGCGGAAAACTATCCGAATCCGGAAAAGTAGCCGGCGATCGATGGCACGCAATCATCGGCCGAGGACTATACAACGCAAAGAACATCACCAAAGCCGCTGAAAAATACGTCAAAGCGCTTGGATAAACAAACACAACAATCTTTTTATACGTTCTGCCACTCTCCTAAGGTATGTATCTCCGACTATTACTACTAGTACTCATTCTCATCCCTACAGCCCTAGCAGCAGACGTAGATCCAGAAGTGCTAGAAGATCTTGAAACAACGAATGAAGCAAAAGTCATCATCGAACTACAACACATCCCAAATAATCCCTTACTTGAACTCATAGGAATCGACCAAACCAGAGCAACTAAAGTCGAGCTTGCTCAGCAACAAGCACTTGCCAACATCCGAGAACAAAATTTTCTCTTCCTCGAAAAAGAAATAGACATCAAATACCAATACGAAAGCATCTACGCAATAGCTGCAACCATAACACAAGATGCCTTAGAAAAACTCCAAAACAACAAAGCAGTAAAGAACATCAAGAAGGATCGCGTCGCAACCATCTTCCTTTCAGAATCCATCCCCCAAACTGGCACAGACATCGTCCACAATCTCGGCTACACCGGAACTAATCAAGTAATCTGCAGCATAGATACAGGAGTCGACTACCGTCACCAATCCCTAGGAAACTGCACCGAAGCAACGTTTCTCGCAGGAAACTGCACAAAAATCCCAGCCGGCCACGACTTTTTCAATAACGATAACAACCCTCTAGATGACAATGGCCACGGAACCCATGTAGCAGGTATTGCTGTCTCTGAACCATTCACCTCCTCAAGCAAATCCCATATCGGCGTAGCACCAGACGCAAAATTGCTAGCAATCAAAGTCTGCAGCAGCACCGGAAACTGCCCAGATTCTGATATTGTCGCAGGCATAGAATGGTGTACCCAACAAAAAGCAACCTACAACATCGCAGCAATGTCTCTGAGCCTAGGCACGGGAATCTTCAGCACAGAAGCCTCCTGCAAAGCAAGCAATGGCGCCGAGGCAGAAGCAGTAAGCCTAGCAGCAAAAGCAAATATCAGCGTAGTAGCAGCCTCAGGCAATAGTGGATCAACCTCCGGAATCTCAGCACCTGCATGTCTCCCCAACGCAACCTCCGTCGGTAGTGTCAATCCCGATGACAGCTTGCATTCAGTAACTAACCGCGCCAAAAACCTAGATCTTCTGGCACCGGGAAGATTAATCAAGTCAACCGCAATCAACAATCAATACGGAACCAAGTCCGGCACCTCACAAGCAACACCGCATGTTGCTGCAGCAATAGCACTCATCAAACAAGCAAATCCCAATATCAACGACTCCCAAATTCTAACTCTATTAAACACCACAGGCACCTTAATCTTCGACGCCTCAACCCAACGATCCTATCCCAGAATCAATCTGAGCGCAGCACTCGGCATAGTAGAAAAAACCATAACTCTGAATCTCTCAAAAGGCTGGAATATCATCTCCCTGCCGCTAGACGTCAACACCTCCCTTCCCGGAATCTTCGAAAGCATCGAAAACAGCATCACCCTCATCCAATACGTCGATAATAATGGCACCACCTTCATCTTCGATCCAACCTCACCCAACACCGCAACCCTAACTCAATTAAACCTCTCCCATGGACTCCTAATAAAAATGAAAGAACCAGTCCTTCACGAAATAACCGGACAGGCAACAACCAATTCCATACACACCATCTCCGGCTGGAATCTCATAGCCTATCCCTCAACCCAAACCAAGACAATTTCAAGCCTCACCACTAATTCAGACATCGAACGCATCTACACCTTCACCAACAACACCTGGACATCGTACCAAGACCGCACCACTACACTAAACACCCTTTCAACACTAGAACCCGGGAAAGGCTACTGGGTCTTCACCCCAACCAACCAGACCTTCAGCCTAAGCTAATCCATTACAAACCTTTAAAAAGGAATCTGAGATTCTCAAAGACATGGCAAGAATTAGACGCTTTTCCGCATACAGAAAGCTTGAACGACCCTATACAAGAATCTCAAAATTCAAGAAAAAGTCGTTCATCAAAGCCTCTCCGCACAAGCGCATTGTAAAATTTGTATCAGGAAACACCAAAAAGACCTATCCTGTCTACTTCCATCTACATTCTAAAAGAGATCTTCAAATTCGAGATAACGCACTAGAATCGGCGAGAATGACCGCTAATAGAACGCTAGAAAGAGAATTAGGTCAGAAAGGCTACTTTTTCCAAGTCAGAAAATATCCCCATCATGTATTGAGAGAAAATCCTCTAGCCAGTGGAGCAGGAGCAGACCGATTCTCTACAGGAATGCAGAAGGCCTTTGGAAAACCTATTGGAAATGCAATCCGTGTAAAGAAAGGAGACGTTCTCTTTACCGCAGGCGTCCCTAAAAGCAAAATAGCAGTTGCAAAACTAGCACTTTCTAAGGCAGGCAAAAAACTACCGTGTTCCACTCAACTTATTCAAGAAATAAAAGAACTACCTAAGAAAAAACCTGCACCAAAGAAAGAACCTGAAACCAAAAAGTAACTTCTTAGAAACTGCTAACAGCATAAAGTCAAAACTCCTTACTATTCGACTGAAGACTCGTAGCGGGGGTTGCACCATCCGGGTCGCCGAGCTTTCAATTTGAAGAGCGAGAGTTTTGAAGCTGTTAGCAGTTACAAACCTTAGAAACCTTTTTAAACAATAACACTTCCAAACCAGCTATGCCTCTAAACGCACTTGCACAAGGTATTCTCTCAAACAAATACGTGGTAGCACTAACCACATTAGTCCTCTTTTTCGTCATAGCAAAACTAGCATACATGATCTTCAAGAAATATCTCATCAAACTAACAGAAAAAACCAAAACCACTTTTGATGATAAACTGCTTAAGCAATCCGAAGCTCCTGTAGCACTGCTCATCCTCCTCTTCGGAACAAAATTAGCCATCGTACCACTACAACTCGCCGGCGCAATCGCAGCAGGCCTCCAAAAAGTATTCTCCTCAATCACCGTCATCATCATCTCCTACATCAGCGTTATCTTTCTCGATTTAGTGATAGAACACTGGGGAAAACGCTTAACAGCAGCAACCGATTCAAAGGCAGATGATCAAATTCTGAGCCTCGGCCACAAAGCAACACGTTTCATCACCGTGATTGTAGCAGGCATGTTCATTCTCCAAATCTGGGGCGTCGAAGTAGGACCCCTATTAGCATCCATCGGAGTCGTAGGAGTTGCCATCGCTTTTGGTCTCCAAAAAACCTTAGGCAACATCTTTGGTGGAATCTCGATTATCGCAGATCGCAGCGTACGTGTCGGCGACGTCATCAAGATCGGAACAGATACCTATGGCGAAGTCATCGATATAGGACTGAGAGCTACAAGAATTAGAACCTGGGACAACGAGGTAAAAATCATCCCCAACGGAGAATTAGCAAACGAAGTCATCCTCAATTACGTTTTGCCAAATCCCAAAGCAAGAATCATCATCCCTTTTTCCGTTGCCTACGGCGTCAACATCAATAAGGTAAAGAAAATAGTCATGGAAGAAATTAAAAAGATCAAAAACCTCGACAAAGAAAACGAACCCAAAGTCATGTTCCTAGAAATGGCAGACTCCTCCTTAAATTTCAAAGCCTACGTCTGGCTAACCTCTTACAAAGACCGCTTCTCAACAAAAGAACTTCTCAATTGCAAAATTTACAACGCACTCAACAAGAACAAGATCGAAATCCCCTACCCACAGGTAGATGTGCATTTAGATCCAAAAAAGAAGTAATCTTTTAACGTAAGTCCTCTTCTCCTCACACTAGGCAAGTATTCAGGACGGCCTCAAAAAAGACCAGACATTTGGAGATCTGGCACAGCTTATAGTGGATCTGTTCTTAACAAATCAAGTTCCTGAAGTCCGCACACAAGACCCTCATTTGCCAAAACACCTACAACATAATTCCAATATCCCTGGAAAGTCATATGGATTCGCAGATATATTAAACGCCAACCTTAGAAAACGAGGAATCCCTGGCGGCTCCTTCGAAAGTATCAGATATTTTGATGTACCAGACGATAATGGAGACTACGCCAATGCCGTATTGTACAAGCCACTGGACGAAGATATTCCCCTAATCTAATTACTCCACTGCTCAGGATTAGATAAATACTTCTTGGTGATGTTGTAATTGTCCTCATCAACACCACCCGACTCCTTCATAAACTCTAGAAATTCATTAAGTGTAATCAACGAATGCAGCTTTAAGTCAACCTCGGCCAACGTATCAGAACCGCCCTGTTCTCTATCTAGTATAACTAAACAATCAGAAACGACAGCACCCTCCTTACGAACACCCTCAACAAACCCAATCTTAGACTTGCCATTCGTAATCATATCATCGATCAAAACAACTTTCTGGCCCTTCTTTAACACACCTTCAATCATACTATTAGTGCCATAACCTTTAGCACGCTTTCGAACATAAATCATCGGCATCCCTGCCTTAATCGCAATCGCAGCCGCAATCGGTATGCCAGCCGTTTCACAACCAGCAACCACATCAACCTTCAATGCCTTAACCTTCTCAACCAAAGCATCTACTATAGCATCAAACGCCTTAGGCGTCGAAGGTAAAATTCTAATATCAATATAAACGGGAGAGGTTCTATTAGAAGCTAACGTAAACAAACCAAATTTCATGACTCCAGCGTCATTCAGTGACTGTGCTATTTCCTTGCTCATTCATCTCACCTTCCTTTTCCTGATCTTCAGGAATATCTCCTTCACTCTTTTCCTGTTCCTCAGGAAGTTCTCCTTCACTCTTTTCCTGCTCTTCAACATGCCCATCATGAAAATCCTCATTCAATCCGGTCTCTTCAACAACAACTTTCTTCTTAAACCGTTCCTTCGGCCGCTCCACAGTAATTTCCTTACCGGGATGATTGTGAAACGTGCCATCATAAACCAACCTTCCGGCTACATACGTGGCAATCGGCCATCCTTTTAATGTTTTTCCCTCAAACGGACTCCACCCGGATTTAGAAACTAAATTCTCCGCCTTAACTATGCGAGAAAGCTCCATCGACACCACAGTCAAATCAGCATCATACCCATCCTCAATCTTTCCCTTCGTCTTCAAACCAAATATTTTAGCAGCATTCGTAGAAGTCAATTCAACAACTCTAGCCAACGTTAAACGATCATTATTTACCGCATCCAAAAGTAAAGGCAACATCGTCTCAACACCGGGAAAACCATACGTAACCTTCTCCAATTTCTCCGACTTCAAATGAGGTGCATGATCCGTACAAATAGTATCTACTAATCCTTTATCGATAGCATCCCACAACGCATCCTGATCTGTCTGCTTCTTTAATGTCGGCTTCACATGCTGTAACATCCCTAGTCTTTCATTATCTGCTTCCGTCAAGAACAAATGGTGAGGACACACCTCCATGAAAACGCGATTCTTATTCTTCTTGATTAAAGCAACCTCCGAAGCTAAGGAAACATGGCACGCATACATCTTTTTCTTCAACTCTTTAACAATATCAATTGCCTTCTCCAAACTCTTTTGCTCAGCATGGAACGAACAAAACGCACTGTGCTCAACAACCTGCGCAACCGCATCAATGTCCGTCATCCGCAAATCTCCTGTCGTACTGTCCATATAAATTTTAACCGAAGGAATATTCTTAACCTGCTTAATCTCCTGTAAATTACCGAGACTACTTCCAAAGTGAAATCCATAATTACACAACATGCCCACCGCCAGCTTCCTCTTCTCCTCTAACCGCTTCAGCGTCATCATCGCAGGAATGGTATTCGGCATGTCCATAATCGTAGTAATGCCACCCTTTACTGCCGCCTTACCACCAGAATGCAAATCCTCCTTCTGCGTCATCCCAGGATCTCTAAAATGAACATGACAGTCAATTAATCCCGGAATCACAATCTTCCCCTTAATATCAACAACCATATCCGCAGCAATAATATCCTCAGAAACATGAGCAATCTTGTGATCCTCTAAAAACAGGTGACGTTTCACCAATTCACCCTCAACAAGCACCTTACAATTCTTCAATAACGTCGATTTCATATAATCCGTATTTGCCGCTGCCCCATCTCGCGTTCACAATAACTACACTTCAATTTCAATCCATCCTGATTTTTCACAGAAAACCGAGTAGAAACCGGCTGCTTGTTCGTAATACAATTCGGATTCATACAACAGACAAACCCCTTAATCTGCTTCGGCAACGTAACCTGCCGCTTCTGTGCCACATCATACTCCTTGATAATGTTAATCGTCGCCTCCGGAGCCAATAAAGCAATCTCCTCAACCTCAACCGACGTTAACTCTCGACCCGAAATCTTGATAACACCTTTCTTACCGAGCAACTTACTCATCAAGTTTGTGGCAACCGAGACCGGACCGCTTGCTTTATCCAATTTCAAAAAGCGAACAACAGAAAAGATCTTTTCAGCAGGAATATGGTCAATCACCGTACCCTCTTTAATCGCAGCTATCCGCAATGTTTTACCGCTCATTCTAATTTCCCCAAGACTAATCCTAAGATCGCCTGTCTAACCGGAATCCCATTTGCAGCCTGCTTGAAGTAGATAGCCTGTTCCATTTCATCAAGAGCCGGATCAATTTCCCCTACTCGCGGTAAAGGATGCATAATCTTAACCGACTCCTTGCAAAGCTTCAGAATCTTCTTATCAATCCGATACACCGATTTATACTTCTGATACTCAATCGGGTCCGGAAAGCGCTCTTCCTGAATCCGAGTCATATACAGCACATCAAATTCCTTCGCTGCACCCTCTAAATCATCCGTCTCCGTAACCACTATGCCCTTCTCTTTCAACATCGAAATATACGAATCCGGCATCTTCAATGCATTAGGAGCAACAAAATGCATACTACACTTAAAATGACTTAACGCTACAGCCAAACTGTGCACCGTGCGACCATACTTTAAATCTCCTACAAAACCAATCGTCATCCCATCAAAGTCTCCATGCTCCTTCTGAATAGTATACAAATCCAACAATGTCTGTGTCGGATGTTGATTAGCACCATCTCCTGCATTGACAACCGGTATAGAGGCCGCCTCTGCGCTTAAACGAGGTGCTCCCTCCACAGAGTGCCGCATCACAATAACGTCGCTGTAAGCCTCCACCATCCGCGTCGTGTCCCATAACGTCTCCCCTTTCTTAACCGAAGTCGTACCCGCATCCGCAAAACCGATAACCTGGCCGCCCAATTTCAACATACTAGCTGCAAAACTCAGCTTAGTACGAGTACTCGGTTCAAAGAACAAGGAAGCCATAATCTTACCTTTCAACAAGTCCGGTCGCGGCTTTTTTTCTAACTCTCCAGCAACCTTCAATAAATGCAATAAATCCTCACGAGAAAAATCATTGATAGAGAGAACATCACGTCCCTTAAATGAACTGCTAACCATCAAAAATAATGTTATCCGACCGTTATTTAAATATGTTTGTTTTCAGAGCACACTCAGGTCGAAATTTTAATCCCGACCCAACGCCCTCTACTTATCCGATAACTCCTCCCCTGCCGTATTCAAGGTAAAGTTAAGATACAATTCCATCCAATAGTCCGATTCCATGCCATCACCTCTGATTACACAACCATCTCGCTTTGTTCGTCATCCAAAATTCCCATCTTCTCCAAATCAACACACATCCCCTCTCTACATACGATCATGCAAACCACCTCTGACGTATTTGAAGAGGTGCCATTTCAAAACACCTCATTTTGTATCTAAGCATCCATCTATTAAGTCTTAACTCACAACCATCGTAACGATCGCTGAACATCAAAACCCTCTTTAAAAACCAGCCCTCGCCTCATCGTAGATTCTTCCACAAATCGGGCAGCCGAAATTTGAGTCATGATGTACTTTCATTTCCGCCATACACCCACCACAATAGATTGCAGCCTCCGGTACATCCAGATAAAGCGCGTCTCCACCCGGCAAACTTTCCATTAACGGTTTTCCCATTTCCATAATTCCACCCCCGTGACAAAAATGTCTCGCGGAGATGTTCCAACCAAGCAGCTTCATACGAATATGGCCACGCTTGTTTTCCCATCCCCCAATGTAAACGAGACACAATAAGATATATAGCAAAAATTTATATAATACCGCGCCATATACCATATATGGCATATATATGCCAGGGAAGGTATATTCGAATGTATAGAGTAATTAAATTTTATATAAATCAAGGATAATTATATGGAATCCAGAAAGGTAATCGGGTTTGGGAAGAATTCTCTAGCCATCACGCTACCCAAGAGCTGGTCAAGCAAACAAAAAATCCAAAAGGGGGATACCGTCGACGTTGACCAGAACGATAATACGCTGATTATCGCGCCCCTGCACACCTCCGCTCCAAAAGAGGTAAAGTCCATCACCATAGACGCCGATAAGAAAACACACGAGATGACTAAGGCCCTCATTTTTACCGCCTACCTCCAAAATTACTCCGCCATCAGAATTGTAAGCAAAAGCATCATCACCGACGCAAGAGCGATCATCAATGAATTACTCAGTCTTTCCGGAATGGAAATTCTAGAACAAACTGCATACAAGATTATCGCAAAAGACCTCATGGATATCAACGAGGTCTCCATTAAAACCATTGTCAGAAGAGTCGACATCATTACGCGCTCCATGATCGAAGATACTCTCACCTGCCTCGCTCTCGAGGGGAAAAATAAGGAGCCAGAGCAAAGAGAGCTCGTCACCAACATCGACAATCGCGATGAGGACGTCAATAGACTTCACTTTCTCGCATACAGGGTGGTACGCGGAGCAATGGAGAATCCAGCCTATCAAAGCAAAATCGGCATGACTCCAGTAGAATTACAAGACCATCGCAGCCTCACCATCCGCATCGAACGCATCGCCGACCAAGCCAAGAGCATAGCAAAGGATCTCCTAAACATCATGCTTGTCGGCAAACCCAAAAGAATACTCTGCGAATTATTCCAAGTCATCCAACAACGCTACCTCGATGCGATGAAGGCCTACTACGCCACCAACAAAGCCATCGCACTTGATATTGAGGTAAGTACCAGAAAGCTACTTCAGGAACTCGACAATGGATTCGAATCCTACATTAATCAATACCTCAAGGGAGAAAAAGATAAGATTAAACCCCAGTCCTTTATCGTAGAAAGCAGAATCGTAGACTCCATGAAGATCATGACTCGTGAAACAAGAAACGTTGCAAGAATCATTCTCGGTACTAATACTGACCAAAACCCCGCGAATAATGTATAACATTCTCTTGTAAACGATTAAATTCCAATAGCTTTATATATCATTACACATTTCTACATGATAATGTCAAAAAGTGAAACGCTACTCAAAAGAAAGTACACCGAGATCCTAGCAGTCTTTATTGCTGAACCAAAACCCTATTACGTCAACGAACTCCTAGAGAAAACATCGCTCTCACCTAAAATACTCTGCGATGCACTCAAAGATCTTGAAAGCATGGGTCTCTTAACATCAGAAAAGCGAGCGAACGCCCTCTATTACACCTTACAAGCACAACATCCGCTATTACCCTCACTCAAAAAACTAGTAGTCCCGCTCTCCTATAAAGCAGCCGGCGTAGATATCGATGCAGCCAATATAGCCGTACAACAGATGAAAAAGTACGTCAAGGAAACCTTTAACGATAACGTACTTTCAAACGTAGGCAGCTTCGGAGGACTTTACAGTATTGATCGCGACAATGCATTAGTAGCAAGCACCGATGGTGTAGGCACAAAATTAAAAGTAGCCTTCGCAACCAACAAACACAACACCATCGGCCAAGACCTCGTAAATCACTGTGTTAATGATATCTTAGTCATGGGTGCAAAACCACTCTTCTTCCTAGACTACATTGGAACAGGAAAATTAAAACCCAACACCATCACCGAGATCGTGAAAGGTCTAGCAAAGGCATGCAAAGAAAATGGTGCAGCATTAATCGGAGGAGAAACCGCCGAAATGCCCGGCGTCTATAAAGACGGCGAATACGATCTAGCATCCTGTATCGTGGGCAAGGTAAAGAAAAAGAACATCATCACCGGTCAAGCAATCAAACAAGAAAACCTCGTCCTTGGTCTCCCGAGCAACGGCCTCCACACGAATGGCTATTCGCTCGCACTCAAAGTGCTTCTAGATCATGCAGGACTTAAACTCAACCAAAAACCAAAGCACCTCACCTGCACGTTAGGAGAAGAATTACTAAAAGTCCATAGAAGCTATCTTAAAACCATTACCCAACTCCAAAAAGCAATCCAAATAAAAGGAATGGCCCATATTACGGGAGGAGGTTTAATCGAAAACATCCCGAGAATCCTACCCAGCAACACCTCAGTTGAAATCAACAAGAACACCTGGACCACACCAGGAATCTTCCAATTAATCCAAGAACTCGGCAACATTCCAGAACAAGAGATGTTCCGCGTCTTCAATATGGGTATCGGCTTCATAATCATCATTAACAAGAAAGACCTCAAAAAAGCAAAATCCATTCTCAAGAATGCAATAGTAATCGGCAAAGTCGAGAACGGAGAGAAAAAGGTAAATTTGGTCTAAGCTCACATACCTTTATATATCTCCATCTCATTAAAACACACATGTCATTAAAAGAAACCGTTCTTAATCAGTGTGAGCGTGCTAAAGAAGCTGCTTTACAAATCGCAGCAGTAAATACCGACGTAAAAAACATCGTTCTAGACGAATTAGCAGATGATCTGAAGAAGAACAGCAAACAAATCATAGCCGCAAATAAAAAGGACCTAAGCGCAAACAAAAAACTACCTGCAGCAATGCTCAAACGATTAGAAATCAACGACGCAAAGATAAAAGAAATGTGCGACATGGTGAGAAGTGTTGCAAAACAAGAAGATCCCGCCGGAAAAACCATCTCCGAGATGGAATTAGATGAAGAACTCACCTTACAAAAAATAACCGTGCCCATCGGAGTCATCGGCTGCATCTTCGAATCGAGACCAGAAGTCGTAGTGCAAATAGCAGCATTAGCAATAAAATCCGGGAATGCAGTCTTACTCAAAGGAGGAAAAGAAGCACTCAATTCAAATCTAGCACTAGTAGAAGTCATCCGAACCTCCATCGAAGACAACCAAGGCATGCCTGCCGACACCGTACAATTACTAGAAACACGTGAGGAAGTAAAGCAAGTCCTCAAAATGGACGACTTCATCGATCTCCTAATACCCAGAGGATCCAACGAATTAGTAAAATACATCCAGAGCAATACCAAGATTCCAGTATTAGGCCATGCCGATGGCATCTGCCACGTCTATGTAGACAAGCACGCCGACATCAATAAAGCAATGAAGATCGCCGTAGATTCGAAAACCCAGTACGCAGCTGTCTGTAATGCAATGGAAAACCTAGTGGTCCATAAAGATGCAGCTCAAGAATTTATCCCAAAAATCACTAACACCTTTCTGAAAATGGGCGTCGAAGTTCGCGCAGATAGCAAATCATTCAACATCATCAAGAAGAATAAGACCATTCCACTACGAGAAATCCACAAAGCAACAGAAAAAGACTGGAAAACCGAGTACAACGAAGAAATCATCTCAATCAAAGTAGTAGATACCATCAACGAAGCCGTAGACTTCATCAACAAGCATGGATCCCATCACACCGACGCCATCGTAACCGAAGAAAAAGCAGAAGCTCAAATGTTCATCAATTTCGTTGACTCATCCTCAGTAGTCCACAATGCATCTACAAGATTCGCAGACGGCTTCAGATACGGCCTAGGCGCCGAAGTCGGTATCTCCACAAATAAAGTCCATGCGCGCGGTCCCGTTGGCTTAGAAGGCCTAGTAATAACAAAATTCATTCTCCGCGGCATCGACCACATCGTAGACGACTACGCCAAAGGCAAAAAGAAATTTACACATAAGAAGAAATAAAAAAAGTATAAGATTTAAAAAAGCACTCTGATTCTTGAAGGTATGGCTTATTCACACACATATTACTCAGCTGCTCCACACATCACCGAACCTGAAGCAAAAAGTAAAATAAAAGCGCTTAGTGATCATCTTACCGTCAAATCAGCAACAGCGCTACGGAAAGGGGATCTTGGTAACTTTGGAGATCTCACACCTCAACAAAGCGAAGAACTGATGAAGCTATTGCAACAACATCCAGACGATGCAGACTTTAACGCCATACGTCGCAAAGCAGTTGAAGATTACGACACGAAATTGGTGAATTCCAAACTCTCCGAGATGGTAATGGGCACCGCAAGCACCGATAACGGAGAGACGCATCCCTATTTACTAAGAGTGGATAGAGAAGGACCAGATCATGTTGACCTCTATCTCGCCCTACTAGCAAAAAGCGAGGAAACAGATTTCAGTGCCCAAGGAATACACCCTCTCGATAAGGGAACATTCAAGGTAGCTCCAATAGAAGGAAGAGGAGAAAAAACAATGAGAAACCGCATCCTACCTGTAGTCTACCACGAAAACGGCTTTAGCGACGTTGTCGGCGACGGATGGTTCTTTGCAGATGAAAAGAGACACCTCCGCCACGTTAAAGAGTTCTTAGTCGATTGAATAAAAATAAAACTACTGATACCCTCCAACATGATTCATTCTCCCTTCAACAAAAGCTCTCACTCTAGATAACGCCTCAATCCGATCACTCAAACTCTTTGCAGGAACCTCCCCCTCAATACTTAACGAAACAGGATCTCCAAACGGCGTTACAATATCTCTAACATGGTACAAAACCTGATCCAGATCGACACGATTATCTCCGTCATCAAGATCAACCTCTCTCGCCTGCCAGGAACCTTCAGAAACATCCCCTTCTAAAGCAGCCTGACCCTTAAGATGAACCGAAACAATCTTGTTCGTCGCCTTAAGATATCCCAACATCACAAGATAATCCGCCGGGTTACCTCAGATTGCCTCATTGGCAGTATCAAATTGGTATAACAAACTCTCGTCATCAATATCTGTAGTATGCGTCATCGCCCTAAGGGTATCAGGCCCAGTTTCAATACCAATATACATACCCTCATCACGAGAAGTATCAGCAAAGGAGTTAAGGGCTTCCCTAATCATTTCATAATTATCTTTTTCGTGTTGAGAAGCTTCCTGACCATCACTTGAACCATACTCATCAAGAAAGTGACCTGCATGCGCACTAAAAACACGGCCCTGTCCAACTCTGCCCCCAATTTCAATAATTTCATTTGCAGCCATAACTTTATTTTCAAATAGCCACGATTCAGGAGCATCTTCACCTGTAACGGGATGAGTTTTCACATCAATGAAACCTGTACCTTCCCTAGCATACCTTCTAGCATCATCGAAACCCTTTTCATTAGAATCAAAAATCCACGGTCCGGGACTCCCACTCCCAAAACCAACAATGTAGACGCCATGCGCTCGAGAAGCATCTTCAATCTCCTCCGCAAAAGAATCTAAATCAGCTCCCTCGAGGTCACCTGGAGAAATATTCAACTGCACAGCACTAAAACCCATATCTTTAGCATATTTAATCTGATCTACTGGACTCGTTGCCACAATAGGATTCTCACTAGAACCATCACCATCCTTAATACCTGCTCCATAGACTGCTAATCGTGCTACCTCTGGTCTACTATTCATAACAACCGCCTCCATGCGCTTAGAAAAAAATGCATAAGAACAACGAATAAACCACATATTTAAGCCTTTCTTCGAAAATTTGTCCTCAACTCGCGACAAAAAGAAGTTCGAGCACCACTACTTTTAAAAACACTAAACTAACATCCAACCCATGCCGAAACGAATAGTCATCAAGATAGGAACAAATGTACTGACAGAGAAATTAATAGGATTAAACACAACCATCATCAAACAACTCACCAAACAAATTGCAGAACTTCATAAGAACAAACACGAAATCATCATCATCACCTCTGGAGCTATTGGAGCAGGCGCATTAGAATTAAAGACAAAGAAGACTAGAGAATTAAAAACACAACAAGCATTAGCAGCTATAGGACAAAGCATGGTCATGCGCCACTATCACGACGCATTCTCTCAACACAACATCAACGTAGCCCAGATTCTAGTAACGTATGAAGATTTCTCAGACCGTAATAAGTACCTAAACCTAAGAAACACCATAAACAAACTCTTAGAATTAAACGTCATCCCCATCATCAACGAGAACGATCCCATCTCAACCAAAGAGATTGGAACCAATTTTGGAGATAATGACAAAATGTCTGCTTTAGTAGCGTCAAAAGTAAATGCCGACACCCTCTTAATGTTATCAGATATCGATGGATTATACGATAAGAATCCAAAAACAAACAAAGATGCAAAACTCATCAGAAACGTTACCAAAATAACAAAAGAAATTGAAAAAGCAGCTGGAAAATCAGGATCTGCATTCGCTATTGGCGGCATGCTCACCAAAATTAAAGCTGCAAAGATAGCAATGCAATCAGGATTTGAAATGGTCATAGCGAATGGAACAAAAAAGGAGGCCATCAAGAACGCATTAACAGGGCAAGCAGGAACACACTTCACTCCTGCAGCAAAACTCTCAGCGAAACAACGTTTCATCAAATTCGCAAAAGAACGAGGAAAGATAAAAATAAACGAATGCGCCCATGACATCCTAAAAGAGGGAAAAGTAAGCCTCCTAGCCATCGGAATAGACAGCGTTGAAGGCAACTTCAAGAAAAACGATATCGTTAAAATAAATAACATCGCGAAAGGTGTTGTAGACTATAATGCAGATGAAGTGAAAGCGTTGAAAGGAAAAAGAAACAAAGTCATCATAAAAAGCGAGAATATAGTTTTAGTATAAATCTTCAAGAATTAACTTCTCCTACACCGAGGATTGCCTAAAAAAGAATGACCACAAACCCTATTCTCCGGACATATAGTAGATATACCAGCACGCCTACCTCTTCCCCGACAACATCTCTCCCCAGGCATCAAAAAGCTAGTTCCACATCTCTGTCGACAATGTGGTGCTCCATCAACACTGTTTGTACACCTCTGATATAGAGTATTACAACACAATCCACCCCCAGATACTCTTCCACTGCACAAAGTTTCTCCCACTCCACATGGACGAGTAGAAGGGAACAAAGTGACTATTTACTTCGAATACGACAGGAATCAGTTTGATTACAACGAAATTATGATACTTTCAGAATCAGTAGCAGAGACTTCCGTAGAGATAGTTCCAGGTTCGTTCAAAGCATACATCGATGACGATGAAATAACTGACACGGTCCTTAAGTCTGGGAGTAACATCTTCGCCGTCTATGCAGTTAATCCTCCACAAACAATCGAAGACTTGGTTATTGGGAATGGTCTTCCTAGCAAGATAACCTATGAGCTCTCTGATTCACCATCCTCAGGAGATCAAATCAAGGGAAAGGTAAGTTTTTTCCAAAAAGGAGGAGAATTTGTTATTGATTCCAACCCATACCGAGATCCTGCCTGTACAGACCCAGATTCCTGCGATATGCCCTTAGTTTGTAACTTTGACCAGGTCTGTAATGAAATAGAAAATCAAGAGGCATTATGCACAGATTGTGAGGATGAAGATGCCTGCGACCTATCGAATATTGACTGCACCAACCCAGCATGCGCACTTGAGCTGGAGTGTGAATCAAACCTGGCTCCAGAACTCACCCAGTTCGACACAGATTCAGACGGCAAGTTTGATCTTCCAGAAGTTATGGGTGTCCTTTCTAAATTAAAATCCGGCGAGATAACTGATGTCCAGGAGGTAATGGAAGTTATCAGACTGTTCATGAGTTAGAGTTCATATATGCTTTTATCGAGGAGCTGAAACCCTCAAATTCTTAATTCTTAAGCCTTAAAACACCAAAATTTAATGCAAACTTTTATATAGTTTCAGGCGCTTAAGAACACACAGAGAACGTCAATTTTCTAACAAAAAATGGAAGAATCTAGTCCAACCGATGAGGGGAAAAGTGCTGAAAAACAGCCTGAAAACAAGGGTAGCTACGCTGCTAAAGACATCCAGGTCATGGAAGGACTGCAAGCAGTCAGAAAGCGTCCAGCCATGTATATTGGCGATACTGGACTGCATGGACTACACCATATCGTTTACGAAGTCGTAGATAATTCCATCGATGAAGCAATGGCAGGACACTGTTCTAAAATTTCTGTAATCATTCACGAAGACAATAGCGTTACCGTAGAAGATGACGGACGTGGCATCCCAGTCGATATGCATCCTAAATTAAACAAACCTGCTGTAGAAGTAGTTATGACAACCTTACACGCAGGAGGAAAGTTCGAAAAGAAAGCATATCAGGTTTCTGGCGGATTACACGGAGTGGGAGTTTCCTGTACAAATGCACTTTCAAAAAAACTCACAGTAAAAGTACATCGAGACGGCGCAATCTACGAACAAAGTTACGCTAAGGGAATTCCCACAACCGAAGTAACCAAAGGAGAAACAACAGAAAAGACAGGAACCAAGGTAACCTTTACACCAGACGACAAAATCTTCCAAGAAACCGTATTCCATTATGATATCCTAGCAAATAGATTGCGAGAATTAGCATTCCTCAACAAAGGAATCTCCATAACATTATTTGATGGCAGATCCGGACAACAAGAAACCTTCAAATTCGAAGGCGGAATCAAAAGCTTCGTAGAGCATCTTAACGAAAAGAAGAAACAGCTCCATAAAGTCATCTATTACGATAAAGAAAAGAATGGAACTCAGGTAGAGATCGCATTACAATACAACGAAACCTACCAGGAACACGTCTTCGCTTTCGCAAATAACATCAACACCCCAGAAGGCGGAACACACCTTTCAGGATTTAAAACTGCATTAACCAGAACCATTAATTCCTACATCGACAAAAATAAAACCTCCTCAATCAAAGCTACGAGTGAAGATCTTAAAGAAGGCCTAACCGCCGTTATCTCAGTTAAACTACAAGAACCCCAGTTTGAGGGCCAAACAAAAGCAAAACTAGGAAATTCCGAAGTAAAAGGTATTGTCGAATCCGTTACCAACACCGAGCTAGGACACTTTTTAGAAGAAAATCCATCTGTTGCAAAATTAATCATAGGAAAAGCAATCAATGCAGCTGAGGCAAGAGAAGCAGCCAGAAAAGCTAAAGAATTAACCAGAAGAAAAGGCGCCCTAAGTTCAGGATCACTTCCTGGAAAGCTTTCAGATTGTAGTAATAAAGATCCCGCAAAGTGTGAATTATACTTAGTAGAGGGAGATTCCGCAGGTGGCTCAGCAAAACAAGGGCGCAATCGAGAGTACCAGGCAATCTTGCCACTAAGAGGTAAAATCCTCAACGTAGAAAAAGCACGTATGGACAAAATCTTTCAAAATAACGAAATCACCACCATGATCACCGCTCTAGGTGTAGGCATCGGAGACGAATTCAATCTAGAAAAAGCACGCTATCACAAATTAATCATCATGACCGACGCAGATGTCGATGGAGCACACATCAGAACCTTACTCTTAACCTTTTTCTACAGACACATGCTCCCGTTAGTTGAAGCAGGCTATGTCTACATCGCCCAACCCCCATTATACAAATTAAAGAAAGGAAAAGTAGAAGTCTACGCCTACAAAGACGAAGAGATGAAAGCAAAGATGAAAGAACTCGGAACAGAAAACGTCTCCCTACAGCGCTACAAAGGCCTAGGAGAGATGAATCCGACGCAATTATGGGACACCACCATGGATCCCGAAACAAGAACATTATTACAAGTAACCATCGAAGACGCAATCAAAGCCGATGAAATGTTTACCACCTTAATGGGCGAGGAAGTTGAACCAAGAAGAAAGTTCATCGAAGACCACGCGTCAGAAGTCGTTAATTTGGATGTGTAACACTAACATTTATAAACACCCTAGAATTTCTCAAGAGTAAGTATGGCTGAATCAAAATCAAGAGTAAAGAGGAAATCCTGGATCCAGATTATGGCTCCAAAAGCCTTTAATGGCGGACTTATTGGAGAAATTCCTCTTGAAGATCCACAAACCCTAGTAGGAAAGAAAGTATCCTGTTCTGGCATGACTCTATTAAACGACATGCGAAAGCAAAATATGGATATCACCTTCACCGTTGACAAAGTAGCCGAAAACAAGGCAACAACCCAATTACATGGATACAAAATTCTAGCAAATCAGATTAGACGCTTCGTAAGACGAGGAAAAGAGCGCATCTCACTATCTATCCTTTGCAAAACAAAAGATGGCAAAGTAGTCAGAATCAAGCCCATTGTAGTTCCAATCACCAAAGTACGAGGAACCACCGGAGCAGCCATTCTAAAACACACAGAAGGCATCGTATCCGAAATGGTAGCCAACAAAACCCTTGAACAGCTTGTACAAGGAATCATCAACACCAGCTTCCAAAAAGACATCAAAAAAGGACTACACAAAATTTACCCCATCAAAATCTGCGAAGTAGGAGCAGTTCACCTTGAAGAAGAAAGAAAAACCAAGGGAAAGAAACTAGCTAAAGCAAGAAAAGCAGAACCTAAGAAAGAAGAAGTAAAAGAAGACATCAAAGAAGATGTACCTGTCCCAGAAGCCCACCCTGACGATTCAGAAAGCTTTGGCGAAGAAGCAGCAGAAGAGTAAATTCTAAACAACCGCTACACTATGTTCTCATATCTAGTTAGAATGAAAGTTATTTAAAGAAAACCCAATTTCGAAAACCTATAGCCCCATAGTGTAGCGGCCAATCATCTTCGGTTCTGGGCCGAAGGACCTCGGTTCAAATATCGAACTGCATGTTAATTATTGCAGCCGATTTGAAAGTCCGGGTGGGGCTATTTTTTTCTCATTTTACATACAGTTATATAGAAAGCACACGTCTCAAACGTTATGCCAGGATATGAAGATCACAAAGCGAAACAATCACGAGGTAGACGCAGCTATAGCGGTAAACCCCGTAGAGGTAATTCTGATAGAGATTTTAAAAGAGAGTCACGCTACGGTGAAGGTAAAAGGGATCTCCAAATGACCGACGTTACCTGTGCAGCTTGTGGTAAGGACACTAAAGTACCCTTCAAACCAACGTCCAGAAAACCCGTCTTCTGTAGAGACTGTTTCAAGAACGACGATCGCTCAGCTGCACCCAGAGCACCCGTATCCAGTGCTCCCTCAAATCACGATCTAGATACCATTAACAAAAAGCTCAACAAAATCATGGAAGCTTTAGATATAGAATAATTCTATCTATAAAAAGAAAATTCAGTAAGTATGAAATCTAGATCTACATCTAGTACGGGTACACATCTGTTTATTCTTCATGTTATTTTTCTTCACTTTTATTTCTCCTTAAATGATTCAGCTCGGTCGTTGACGTCAAAAAAGACAAACTCGTCAAATGCCGATTTTATTTTTTTACTTTCGTATTGTATGTTCATAGCGCTCACCTCGTGTTAGTTTTGTATATGAGAATGGATAATGCGGTGCTTTTCAGCAATGCATAGTCTTACATCTAGTAGAAAGGGTCTTAATCTTAATAATAATGTCACTCATAAACACATTGAAACTAAACTCATATTTATAGGTTACGGAGAATTTGAGTCGAAAAAGAATAAATCTACTTACTTATACCTCATAACTTAGAAATTTGATAGTGTATCGCCAGCAAGCCTATTACGATCTAAATCCGGACTCTTGTAGAATAGTTCTTCCCTTTCAAGTCTCTTCGGATTGAGTTCGTTTTCCACTCCGTACTTTTGACGGAAATAATTTCTAAAAGCACGCCTTAGGAAGACTCCTCTCCCACCTTCTGCCTCAAAAAGATCATCAACTGAATCCCAACCCTCAAAGCTTATATAAACCTTTCGGTCATTGTCCCCAGATAGTAGTGATTAATAGACTACAACCTTTTAACCAACAAATAAACAAAAATCAAGAAGCCAACAACAATCATAATATTAACCGAGACCATCATAAAAAAGAACACCTTGAACATGCGTTCACGTTTCACAGGATCTTTCTGCCAACGGTGCCAGATGGGAATCGGTTTTACCATTATTGAGCTTCAATACGTCTTTTAACGACCTTCAATCGAGCAAAATTCTCTCGCTCCATCTCCTCTAATCGAACCTTAATGTAGATAATATCGTTATTAATCCGAGGAATCAAAATTCTCTCCAAAGCATTCACTTTCCTTTTCGTCTTCTTAATTTCAGCAGCCAATTTACGAACCGTAGCCTCAGCACTAGCCAAGGTAATAATAATCGCAAGAGCCTCCTTAAAATTAGTAACTGCCTCATCCAATTCCAAAGAAGGTGATAATTTACTGTACCCAGCCTCCGAACTCTTCTCTTCAGCCGTGAACGCAGGCACCTCAACACCCATGATATTACTAGTAGAGGATTCAATCGAATACGCAGCGCTCGAAGCTAATGCAGCCCGCTCAATCTCAGCTGCCCCAGACAAAGCCTGAGCCAAGATAAGAGATTTGTATGCACTCGCAAGCTTACCTTCCATCTCCGTTCTAATCGCCTTTAACTTATCAATAAAAGAAAAGAACTCCGAAATAAGAGCATCTCGCTTTTCCTTCAGCAATTTGTGACCTTTCTGAGCTAGCTTAGCCTTCTTCTTAAGCCGCAGCATCTCCATTCGAGTTGCCGCCTGCAGTTTAGATGCCATTATTCAACTTCACCATCTGCCTGGATTCGAAGACGCTCACTCATTTTCATTCACCCTTACCCAAGTTCTCATCAATATGTTCCTGTTTAAGCTTCTTCAACTCAGCTTTAGGAATCAATTTGAAGATATCCCATCCAATAGCAATGGATGCATCAATATCCCGGTTATCGTCCTTAGATTGCGTCACAAAGTTACTCTCAAACGCCTCAGCGCCCTTCAAGAACGTCTTATCTCTATCCGATAGAGCTTCCTCACCAACAACCGCAACCAAGTCTCGCAGGTCATTACCTTCTGCATACACCGTATACAGCTGATTCGAAACACCGGAGTGATCATCTCGAGTTTTACCTTCACCAATCCCCTCGTTCATTAAACGACTAAGAGATGGCAACGGATTAATCGGAGGATAGATACCCTTCGTATGCAATTCCTTAGACAACACAATCTGACCCTCAGTAATATATCCCGTCAAGTCTGGAATCGGATGTGAAATATCACCTTGCGGCATCGTCAAGATCGGAATCTGAGTTACAGAACCCTTCTTGCCCTTGATCTTACCAGCACGCTCGTAATTCATAGCCAGGTCCGTATACATGTATCCCGGATAACCACGACGACCAGGAATCTCGTTTCGAGCCGCTGCAATTTCTCGCAACGATTCACAATAATTGGTCATATCAGTCAATATTACCAGAATATGCATATCGTGCTCAAATGCAAGATATTCAGCTGCAGACAAAGCAATACGAGGTGTAATAATACGCTCAATTGCTGGATCGTCTGCCAGATTCATGAAAGCAACCATGTTTTCAATGGCACCAGTCCGCTCGAAATCCTTCATAAAGAACTGACTTTCCTCAAACGTGATACCCATAGCTGCAAACACAACTGCGAAGTTACCACCATCACCCTTAACCTTAGCCTGACGCGCAATCTGAGCAGCAAGCTCGTTATGCGGCAATCCTGCTTCCGAAAAGATAGGCAATTTCTGACCACGAACCAAAGTATTCATCACATCAATCGTGCTTACACCAGTCTGAATGAACTCATCCGGAAATTCTCGCGCCGTAGGATTAATAGGCAATCCATTCACGTCCACTCGCTTCTCCGGAATAATAGCCGGTCCACCGTCGATAGGCTTACCTACTCCATTGAAAATACGACCAATAATGTCCTTAGATAACCCAATCTTCATCGTCTCTCCTGTGAAACGAACAGAAATATCCTTCGTTGCAAGATCTCGAGTTCCCTCGAACACCTGCACAACCGCTAAGTCATCTCGAGCCTCCAAAACCTGACCAGTCCTTTTATCACCATTCGCAAGCTTAATCTCAACAAGTTCCCCAAAGGCAACATCCTTAACATCTTCTACAATCAAAAGAGGTCCTGCAATCTCCTGAATACTAGTATACTCTACTCCTTTACTCATTGTGCATCACCTCCGATTTTTGAAAACTGTGAGCTCATTTCGGCTTTCATCTCCTTGTAATGATCCCCAAACGTAGCATTCTTAGCTTCCTTCATTCGAGCAATCTTCTGCTTAACCTCAATCTTAGCAATCGCTTCAGTCTTACCACCTTTCTCCAATGCTGCCTGAGCCATTTCATTAAACTCAAGAATAATCTTCAGCATCAGATACTGCTTCTCAATCGGACAGTACGCATCCTCATCGTGGAACGCATTCTGCTGCAAGAAATCCTCTCGCAACATCTTCGTAACTTCCAAAATGATTCTCTCATTGTCTGGCAACGCATCCGGTCCAACCAACTGCACAATCTCCTGCAATTGTTCCTCTTTCTGCAACAATTCCATAGCAGTATCACGCATCTGTCTCCAATCACTACCAGAATGCTCATTAAACCACGCCGTTAACGTCTCTAAATACAACGAATACGAGGTCAACCAGTTAATAGCTGGAAAGTGTCTTCGTGATGCAAGTGACTTATCCAAGGCCCAGAACGTCTTGTTAACACGCAACGTATTCTGTGTCACCGGTTCCGAAAAGTCTCCACCAGGGGGACTAATAGCCCCAATAATAGTTACCGAACCAGATCCACCACCTAGCGGCTTAACTCTACCAGCTCGCTCGTAAAACTGACTTAATCGAGTCGACAAGTAAGCTGGATATCCTTCCTCACCTGGCATCTCCTCCAACCTAGAGGAAATCTCACGCATAGCTTCTGCCCATCGACTAGTACTATCTGCCATCAGCGCAACATCATATCCCATATCTCTGAAATATTCAGCTATCGTAATACCGGTGTATACCGAAGCCTCTCTTGCAGCAACCGGCATGTTCGACGTGTTAGCAATAATAACTGTTCGTTCTAACAACGGCTTTCCAGATCGCGGATCAACCAATTCAGGGAATGTTTTCAGAACATCAGTCATCTCATTACCTCGTTCACCACATCCAATGTAAACAATAATATCTGCATCACTCCATTTTGCAAGTGATTGCTGAGTAACCGTTTTTCCAGTACCAAATGCACCCGGCGTAGCTGCAGTTCCCCCTTTAGCAACCGGATTAAACGTATCCAAGATACGTAGTCCAGAAATCAAAGGAATCGTAGGCTCCTCTTTCGAAGCTACAGGTCTTGCATTTCTTACAGGCCATTTCTGAGATAGTTGAACCTCAACATCCCCATCCGCAGTCTTAATAGTAGCGATACTAGAAGTCACCGTATGTTCACCAGATTTAGCAATACGCTTAATCTCACCCGAAACACGCGGCGGGATCATAATCTTATGCACAACCGCAGACGTTTCAGCAACCTCACCAATAATCTGTCCTGGAGTTACCTTGTCACCCTTTTTAGCTGTAGCAACAAACTTCCATTTCTTCTTATGGTCAATTGCATCAGCGTCAATCCCTCGGGCCATAAACGCACCCGATTTCTTCTGAATCTGCTTCAACGGTCGCATAATACCGTCATAGATATTACCCATAATGCCTGGTCCTAGCTCAACCGACAACGATTGCCCCTGCGACACAACCTTCTCGCCCGGCTCCATGCCCGAAGTTTCCTCGTAGACCTGGATCGTAGCCTTATCCTTAAACAGCTCAATAACTTCGCCGATAAGACCCTCCTTTCCGACACGTACAACCTCGTACATCTTTACCCCTGCCATGTCTTTTGCAACAACAACAGGTCCTGATATTTTAATGATTATTCCTTCTACCATTGTATTTCCCTCCTAGTTCTCCTTGAGTTTTACACCAATTGCCTCTTCGTACAATCTAGCTATTTCTAATAATGCATTTCCAGTACTTCCGTCCTTATCCGGAACGTCCACCAGTACCGGCGTAATCGTAACATCTAATTTCCTAATTTCCACAGCCACCTTTTCCGTAACCAAAAGAATAGCCACATCATCCAACTGTTTCAAGTCCTCTTTCAACGTCTCTGGATTGTAGAGAGCGCTTCTCGTAACGCCAGCTACCCGAAAACCCATCAGCGTATCCTGATCTGCTAATATCCCTATCTCCATTATATCACCACATACGATCTGATGGCATCCGCATCAAACCCCTCCGACTTTAATTTAACAAGTGTGTTCACATTCCTAATCTCAATTTCCTTTTGAATAAGATAGCGAAGCAACATCCCCGCTTTAAGAGTATACTTAACCCCAATCACCTCGGCCTGCTTCCTTAAATATTCAAAGAACGCCTGCTCAAGTTTCGACATCGAAAAACCATTCATGCCTTCGCCATACACACTTGAAGCAAAGACCGATTCTAGTTGAGTAGCATCCGTTGCACCTGCTAACGCCTCGGCATCCAACACACCACCCTCAACATACTCAACCTGCCCCTTTGAACGTAAAGCCAAACGAACATTAAACAAATCAATGAGAACCGTAACATAGGTAGTGAAAGCTGCCTTCACATCGCCATCCTTTACCGAAAGAATAGCATCCTGTAACTGTTCAAGATAATAGCGATCTAATGAAGTATTAATTTCAGCCATCTTCTCAAGATCAAGACTCTGTAATAATGAACCATAACTACTTCCCTCTAATGCAACCTGAAAGCCCTGCATATCCTTTATGCCCTCTAACTTAACACGAAGCGCATCGCTCTGAATACCAGCAAGCGAAGGCAACTCCTGCTTTTCCTTCAATCTTCCCATAATCTCCTTCAACGTATTAATCTCGCCTCTTTTCTGAAGCGCAACAATAACCTGTTTCACCGCACTCGGACTAATCTCCAACATCCACTTCAAAGATTCACCATAATCCGTCTCCAAAGCCCGTGAAAACGAGAAAAAATCCTTGTGATGTTCAACAATACCAGCATACGAACTATCCTCCAGTCCACCATACACCTCTTCAATCGATCCAGCACTCAGCAAATCATCATAATGCTTCTTCGTTAACAATAAACCAGCACGACTCGCACAGCGCGTGTTAGCATACAGGTAAGGATACATATCTAGGGCATACTTCGTTATTGGAGCAATGACTACTAAGCTAGCTACTGTTACACCAGAAACAACCATAGGTACCGTAACGTCAATCATTTTCCTAGGTGTTTAACAACAACCTCCCTAATCGTGTCCATGCCGCGTTCAATAGATTCAGATAACTGCTCGTCAATCCTCTTACCAGCCTCATTTTCGACGATAATACCACCAGAAATATCCGCCTCCTCAACTGCAATACCATCAACCAATCCGCTGACAAACGAAACATCTTTGCTATTGCAGTGAATCGTAATCTTCCCATCCAAACTACCCTTATGCTCGTTCACAAGCCCTTTCAAAAATTTCTGATACTCCTTGTCAGCATGACTAATTCTCGCGGCACTTTTTACCATGCTCTCAACCACTTTTTCACGCTCAATCAAGTAGTTTCTCTTCACCTGCAACCGAGACTGTGCTAACGTTTTATCGCTAAACAGCTGCACCGCACGCTTACTCTCAAGCGTCCGCTGTTTTTCATACGCCTCTCGCGCAGCAGCATGTTCTTTCTTCATACTAGTAACTTTCTCAGCTACCTCCTTCTCGATCTTCTCAACTTCTTGTTGAGCCTCCCCAAGCATTTCCTTTTTTATATGTTCGCTACCATCCATTCTCATCACCTATATCAATTGTAGTCCGATAAGCAAAAGTATTGCTATCAATAATCCAAATATTGCATATGTCTCGGGAATAACACTTAACACCAAACTCTTTCCCGTAGACTTACTATCTCTCACAACCCCTCCAATCGAAGAAGCAGACACTATACCTTGACCAACAGCACTTACCGCTGCAAGTCCCATCGTTAATCCAATTCCTACTCCGCCCAATCCCTGTACCAAACTAATGCCAGTCTTGAGTGTACCTAACAATCCAACTCCAGTCAATAATAAAACAGCAATAATAATTCCATACAATGCCTGCGTCTCCGGCAACACCGAAAATAAGATAGATTTACCAAAGACACTATCCTTCTCCGCAATCGATCCAACACCAGATGCAGCAGCAATACCCTGTCCAAGTGCTGATAAACCAGCAATTCCAACAGCTAAACCAGCACCAACCGAAACCAAACCAATAGACATCGGAATCTCACTAGTAGCAGCTCCAATCAAACCGCCCGAAGCAATAAGCAAAATAGCAATCAAGAACCCATACAACGCCTGCGTTTCAGGTAACACCGAAAATAAGATCGACTTACCAAATGATTTCTCGTTCGTACTAACCACATCTGCAGCCGTACTAGCAACAATACCCTGTCCAACAGCCGAGAACGCGCTTAATCCAACGCCTAATCCAGCTCCAACAGCAACTAAACCGATACCGACCGTTAAACCACTACTCACCGCACCAAGGATTCCGCCACCCACTAACAATAAGATAGCAATCAAGAATCCATACAATGCCTGCGTCTCAGGAAGTACCGAAAATAAGATAGATTTACCAAAAGATTTAGGATTGCGCGCCGTTGCAGCTAAACCAGCCGAAGCCGCGAAACCCTGTCCAAGTGCAGAAACCGCAGCTAAACCAGCTGCTAAACCAGCTCCAATCGCAACAAGACCTACTGATAAAGTAATGCCCTGTTTAACCGCACCCAACAATCCGCCACCCACTAACAAGAGAATGGCAACTAAAAATCCATACAATGCCTGAGTTTCCGGCAACACACTAAACAAAATTGCCTTACCAAACGACTTCTCATCGCCAGCAACAGCATCAATACCAGACGAAGCAGCAATACCCTGTCCAATCGCAGAGATACCTGCAATCCCCACCGATAAGCTAGCTCCAATAACAATAAGTCCGACCGGCGTCGTAATACCGACTTGCACCGCACCAAATAATCCTCCGCCAATCATGAATAAAACAGCAACTAAAAATCCATACAATGCCTGTGTTTCAGGTAACACCGAAAACAAAATAGATTTACCAAACATCTTTCCATCAGCCGCCGTAGCACTCACACCAGAACTCGCAGCCATACCCTGACCGATAGCCGAGACAGCAGCTAAACCAACAGCAATACCTGCACCAATTCCAATGAGGCCTACACCAGACGTCAAACCGCTAGCAGATGAACCGCCAAGGATTCCACCACCTACTAACAAAAGAATAGCAATCAAGAACCCATACAATGCCTGTGTTTCAGGCAACACCGAAAACAAAATCGACTTACCAAATGCCTTAGGGTTCTTAGCCGTTTCACGTAATCCAGATGAAGCAGCAATACCTTGGCCAAGTGCAGAGATCGCAGCCAAACCTGCAGCTAACCCAGCACCAATAGCAATCAAACCAACAGACATCGAAATGCCTTGTTTAACCGCTCCCAATAAGCCGCCTCCAACTAACAATAAAATAGCGATCAAGAATCCATAAAGAGCCTGCGTCTCAGGAAGAACCGAAAACAGAATAGATTTACCAAAAGATTTCTCATCACGAGAAACAGCTTCAATACCTGACGAAGCCGCGAAACCCTGTCCTAATGCAGAAACCGCAGCTAAACCAGTAGCCAATCCAGCTCCCACAGCAATCAAACCCACATTAACCGATAAACCAACCTTAGCAGCACCTAAAATGCCGCCCCCAACAAGAAGCAAGATAGCAATCAAAAATCCATAAAGAGCCTGCGTCTCAGGAAGAACCGAAAATAAGATCGCCTTACCAAAAGATTTAGGTTTAGCAGTAACCGCACGAATACCAGATGATGCCGCAATACCCTGTCCAATCGCCGAGATACCAGCAACTCCAGCAGCCAATCCAGCACCGATAGCAACAACACCCATTGCCGTCGTTATACCAGAACGAGCCGCACCTAACACACCAGCTCCAACTAACAATAAAATAGCAATCAAGAATCCATAAAGGGCCTGAGTTTCAGGCAACACGGAAAATAAAATAGACTTTCCAAACGCCTTATCATCTTTAGCAACCGATTCGATACCGGCTGAAGCAGCAATACCCTGCCCAATTGCAGAAACAGCTCCTAATCCAACCGCTAAACCCGCACCAATCGCAAATAAAGCAACGCCAAACGTAACCGCACTAGCGCCACCACCAAGAATACCGAATCCAATCAAAATAAGAACCGCAATAATAAAGCCGTATAATGCCTGCGTCTCAGGCAACACCGCAAAAATAATAGATTTACCAAAAGATTTAGATTTCTCCAAAACAGCACCAATTGCAGATGCCGCAGCCGTACCCTGACCAATTGCCGAAATACCGGCTAAACCAATTGCTAATCCAGCACCAATCGCTGCCCATCCAGCTGCAATAGGAATATCAACTGCAGTAGAACCAAACATACCAAATCCAACTAAAATAAGAATAGCAACTAAAAAGCCATACAATGCCTGCGTCTCAGGCAACACCGAAAACAAAATAGATTTACCAAACATCTTCTTATCTCGAGCCGAAGCACCTATACCAGCAGATGCAGCCAATCCCTGACCGATAGCAGAAACCGAAGCAACACCAACAGCCAATCCAGCTCCAACGCTACCAAGCCCCTGTGCAATCGTAATTTCCTTAGCGCCACCAATCAAGCCAGCACCCAATAAAATAAGAATAGCAATCAAAAATCCGTAAATACCCTGTGTCTGTGGTAATGCCTGGAATAACAATGCAGTCGAGAACCGTTTTGGATCTTCAGCAGCCTCCTTAGCTCCTGTTGCACCCACAATCCCAGCCCCCACAGCAGAAGCAATACCTGCACAACTAACCGCAATCGCAGCACCCATAATAGCTAGGGATTTACCATCAATCCCTCCAAAGTCAAGTCCTAAGAAACTACTACTATGCTCCACAATGGATGAAGAAACATTAGTCAATGCAGCAGTAGTAGCGTTAACAACCCCAAATCCTTCAACCGTAACCGCAGCAGTAAGATCAGAACCTAAAACATTCTGAGCAATACTCTCACTTACCACTAAACCACTACCGAAAATCATTCCTTAACCTCCGAATAGTAGCGGTCCTCTTTCAAAGGCGTGAATTTATCCCCACCACCCTCATAAAAGCGACCAAAAAACTCAACAAACTGTAATCGTAACGAATGCACAAAGCTTCCGATAGAATTCATAACAAATCCAAACGTATGACCCATCAAGAAAATCAAGAATGCAAGTATTAGCCCTACAAACGGAACCTCACTCACTAAGTTAGCAAGCAAGTTAACGGCTAAAGCAATACCGGCAGTAGACAAAGAAAGCGCAAATAATCGGGAAAAGCTAATCATATCTCCCATCAAACCGGAAATACCGAGCAAACCAAGCGGACCATGCATAACCACAATACCAATAACCGCACCCGCAAGTATCAACGTAGCAAGTCCAACCCCAAAGAGTAAAGGAGGATTAATCCCCAAAGCGAGCAACGCAATCCCAATCTGCAACACAAACCACAATACTCTATCTCTAAGCATCGTTTTGTAATCCTTTTTACGAATATCTTCTTTCATTCCCAAAACAAAACCAATGTTCAGGTATAATACCGCTACAGCAATCGACAAAATCAAGAAATACAATGGATCTGCCAAAGGATCTTTCCAGAATGCGAGTTCAGCAGACGAAACACCAAAGAAATATTTAGGCAAATCTCCAAAATAAGAACCAGTCAAAACACCAAACAGCATCGTCAAACTTCCCATTCCAGTAATAATGATACCTATCTGCTTCAATCCCTCATCATACTTAGCGAATTTCTTCAGAATAACGGCACCAAGCAACACCAAACCCAATCCATACACCGCATCCGTCAGCATGAATGCAGCAAAGATCAAGAATAAAGGGCCCACAATAAACGTAGGATCTAAATCGCCATATTTAGGCAATGCATATAATTCAGTCAGCATCTCAAACGGCTTCAAAGACTTCCGATTCTGTAACGCAACCGGAACGTTATCATCCTTGCCAGGTTCTTCAACCAACACCGTAACCGCCTTCATCTCTTTTGTAAGCGAATCCTTAAAATGATCAATATCTTTACTCGGAACCCATCCCTGCATCACAAAAAAGCTCGTCGAGTCCAGCATCTTATGAGTGGCCTCTAAACGCTCCTTAGCAATCTCAAGTTCCTCTCGTAATACAACAGATTCCTCAAATAAAGTCTCCGATAAACCAGTAATCTGCGCCAACACCTTAGTCTTCTCAGCCCCAACATGCTCAAGCTGCGACCCAATATAGTCACTCGGATCCTCACGTAATGCCCATGCAGGCAGTGAAATAATCGAACCACCGTGCTGCTTCAATAACGTACTCGCATCCTGTAACGAGCGCTGTAAACTAATAAGTGTGACAACATATTCTTTCTTAGACAAAGCATTCATCTTAAATGCAACCGTCTTTTTATTTTCCAATGCCTTCCTCAACACAGCAGCATGCTCAACCGGAATGCGAGCAACTAACATACCCAATTTCGAAGTATCCGCAAGCTCAGCCAACGGCACATCCAAAGCCGACAGCTGCTCAATAACCTGCTTGTGTGTAGTAATCTCATCCTCTTCCTCAACAAGAGCAGTATGCTGTTCCTCTAACGCAACTAAGCCCTCTTCATGCTCCTTCAAGAAGTCTTGAGCATTCTGTAACAAAGTAGCATCATCCTTGCGTGCAATACCTTTCTTCTCTAAAAACTCCAATCCAAGAACATTCTGAACCATATCCGTCTTTCTTTCTGCTAATTTCAAAACACGAACCAAGCGACTAACTGCAATTAAACTATCAGCAACCTCTTTAATGGTTCCAATCTGCCTAGGTTTCTCTAATTCCACCGAATCCCGCTTAATCTCGACCGGCTGCAATACACCCAGGGCCTGAATACTACCTAATAACCTAGCGCGCTCCTTCTGTAGAGCAAAAAGCGTAACCTTACTCATCTCAATAGGTTTACTCATTGTAAAATTGCTTTCTGAACCGCCCCTACAATTTTAGATTTCTTGCTAGTAGCTGCTTTCTTCAAAGATTCAAGATCCTTTTTACCTTGTTTCTCAATCCTTGCTACCTCAACATCAACTTCCTTCTGCGCAACCGCTAATTGATCAAGCTTCTGCTTATCTAAATCTGCCTGCAATGCCTCAAAAGCATCATTTCCTTTCTGCTCAGCTTTCTCTAAATCAACCGTTGACTTTTTACCAGCATCCTCAATCATATGAGCTGCCTTTTTCTCAGTATTTTTCAATTCTTGTATAATTCCTAACATATTACCCCTCCACGACTGATATTTTGTGTGCTTTTATATCCCTATACTCTTTACTATCCATACACTATTTGTTTTTAGCTATTTTGTTACTAATCACCCAATCAAACAGGACCTCAGTCACCTTATTCAAATTAATTCTAATCCTTCTCATCCCATACGTCTTAATATTATTAACGTCCGGCGTCCTCAATCCAGTCGCCAGCGCCTCAAACGCAATAACTCTCGTTAAGTCAAGACTCGATAACTGATCAGTTAGCTCCTTCAAAGACTCAAGAATCGAGGAAACCTGTTTTAAGAATGCCGTCTCCTTACGATCTACCAAAATCAATGAATCCACCATGCGCTCAAGATGCGACGCAACCAAAGCAATATAATGTAAATCCAACGGCTTAATCGTCATCGCCACGTTCTCCGCCAACGAACTCACAACCGATTTCGTAATTAACAGCTTACTTTTATCAATCTCCTCCTCATACCGATTAATCAGGTCAAGATCATAGTTATCGATCATCACATGCGAAAGACTGTGAATCTTCTTCACCATCGTCTTCAATAACGTTTTAGGATCCTTAATCGAGATACTCGACTCATGGGTAATAGTATCTCCCTCCAATTCCACAAATTCTAACGCAGAAATGGACTTACGTTTATCCAACAACGCAGCCAAATTAGTCTGTTTTGCAAGTTTTAGCGTAAAAGACTGTGTAGGATTGATGTAACACGCCATAATCAGCTTAATCAACATCGAAGGCGTAGCAGAAGGAATATCCAACGTCAAATGATGCTGTTCCGCCTCTCTCGTATCCGGACTAACCGTCAAACTACCATCATTATTACTAGTAATACTCACCTTACTCGAAGAACTAATCTTGTACTGCTTACACCAACTCGTCGGCAGGTACACATAATGCATATTGCCGGTTTTCTGTACGTTTCGTATGTCCATATCCTTTGTATCTATAATATATAGGGTACTCTTTACTATCTATATAAACCTATCGCTCCCGTCGGTAGAAGGACAATATAAAGGCTCTCAGAAATGAACAAAATCGAAACATTTAAATACCTGGTTAATTACTATATAGTAGAGACAAAATGGAAAAAAACGAAAACACACAAACCCAACAGTACCTAGACGACCTGTTTAATAGCCTGGACCTAAGAAAGTCATTCATAGTTCCCGAGAATGTAGGTGAACTAGTAGAACATGCGCTTGAACATCCTCCTACGCGAGGTCAGGAACCCATAAAACATAAAATCAAAGCCTGTAACAATGGAGTCATTAACGAACCAGGATCACAACACCTTGAATTGAAATATCTGATTAACCCTAACGCAGAGTATACACGGCCGTTCTGGTTCCCTATTAGCGAATCAGGTCTCCATCCCATGAATCAAAAGTACGCAATTCGATATGTCGATGACCTCTTCAACAACGAAACAGTCCTAGAAGAACTCAAAAAGTATGATCATGCAGTGCTCGGAACCATAATTCGATACCTTGAAGAGCCACTACCTCGCGAACTCAGAAAACGAAGGGTATTGTTTAAATACAATTCTCCAGTATTAACTGCAAGAATGCCAGTACTGATAGTGCCAGACGATGCACCCTCGGAAGTGATTAAAGAGTGGCACCGGAAGCATCTCGAAACCCTTAGTACGCACGAAAAAGCAAAGATTTTCCCCTACCACAAGGATGAATCACTAGGAGACTTCAACAATACGTTGGATGTGTGGGCCAAGGTATAGACCAATAACCTTTTTATACCCTAACGTTATCTTCTAGCACATGGGGAAAAAACAATCTGCAGGCCTGAGTGTAAAGAAACACGAAGACATGTCCACCTGGTACACCGAAGTCATCCAAAAAGCAGATCTAGCAGACTATTCATCCGTTTCCGGCTGCATCATCTTCAAACCCTATTCCTACGCCATCTGGGAGAAAATTCAATCAGAGGTAGATAAACGACTAAAGGCAGATGGCATCGAAAACGTATACTTCCCACTTCTCATCCCAGAAAAACTACTCCAAAAGGAAGCAGCCCACGTTGAAGGCTTCTCTCCCGAGGTAGCCTGGGTAACCCATGCAGGCGACTCCAAACTAGACGAACGCTTAGCTATTCGACCTACTTCAGAAACCATCATGTATGAATCCTATTCCAAGTGGATTCGTTCACATAGAGATCTACCTTTACTGTACAACCAATGGAACAATGTAGTACGATGGGAATTCAAACACCCTGTACCGTTTCTAAGAACGAGAGAATTCCTCTGGTGCGAAGGCCACACCGTCTTTGCAACCCAAGAGGAAGCAGAAAAGGAGTGCAACCAAAGACTCCAAATGTGGGAAGACGTCTCTCGAGACTTATTTGCCTTACACGGCGTTCCCGGCAGAAAGACAGACCACGAAAAGTTCGCCGGAGCACTCTACACCCTATCCATAGAGTACTTCCTACCCAATGGCAAGGCAATCCAAGGCCCAGATGCTCATCACGACGGCCAAAACTTCGCAAAAGCATTTGACATCACTTTCCTCAGCAAAGACGAAAAGACCGAACACGCCTGGCAGAACACCTGGGCAATAACGACAAGAATGATTGGCGTCTTAATCATGGTCCACGGCGATGACAATGGTTTAGTACTCCCTCCAAGCCTAGCGCCCATCAAAACCGTCATTGTCCCTATCTTATTCAAAGACTCAAAAGCAAAAGTACTGAAAGCCGCAAAAGACATCGCGAAAACCCTAGATGCAAAACTAGACGATCGCGACGAATACTCGCCCGGCTGGAAATTCAACGAATACGAATTAAAAGGAGTCCCCATCAGAATAGAATTAGGCCCAAGAGACCTAGAAAAAGATGAAGTCGTAGTCTACAGAAGAGATCTCCAAAAGAAAGAAACCGTCAAAATAGATGACCTTAAAGACTACGTAGACAAAACCCTAGAAGCAATCCAAAAAAATCTCTATAAACAATCAAAAAAAGCACTAGAAGAAAACATTGTTGAAGTAAAAGACATGAAACAGTTCAAGAAAGCGATCGATGACAAAAAACTAGCCCTAGCCCTATCGTGCGGCCAAGAAAGCTGTGAAGAAATCACAAAAGACAAAACCGGCGGTGCAAAATCACTCAACATCCCATTCGCAAAAACCCTAGCAACAGGAAAATGCGTTCAATGCAATAAAGAAGCAGTAGCTAAGATTCTATTCGGTCGCGGCTATTAATCAAACCGAGTTCTACCATAACGAATCAACATCCCATCCTGCAATTGCACATTCATACCTCGAGAAGGTCCAGGATTAAACTCCGTAGGCAAGAAACTCTTAGCATACCGAATAGTAACATAAATCTCGCCGTTTTCAGATTTAAACGTCCACACCGGATAATTAATCCAGTTCGTATGCAACGCATACCCATACGCTTCCCGATATTCCTGCACCAATCGACCATCAACCCCAATATCATTAACCACAATCGGAATCACTAATTCTTGTTCCCTTCCCATCAATGAAACCATTCCAACACGATACGCATCTCCCTCAATCAACTCGTACGTGTGAGTATTCCCATTAAAAGCAAATTCCTCCAACGGTTCAAGAGCAGTAAACGGCACAGAATAAGAAAATGCAAAGAAAGCCTTTCCAACAATCAACAATACTAGATAGCCAACCGCAAGAAATGAACTTACCTTAACGCCACGACCAACAAACCGAACCAACCTCCTCTTGCGACGCTTTTTCAACGCCTGAACACAATACACGATAGCAACCAACATAACGAGCTGCGACAGCACCAGAGTCTGAATATTAAATTCATTCATTCTTATTGCAGGATACACTCCCAACAACAGAAAGAATAGGTAAGCAAACACCGGGCCCTTCTTCGATTCATTCTCAATCAACGATGAGCAGATCAAGAATGCCAACATCAACGAGGTAAAGAACATCAACCAGCTATCAAACACCTCAACAATCCCTAAATAAAAGGGAGCATACGAAAACGGCAACAACGGAAACATCTTCCATGAAGTTAAAGCATCCAACACCAAGTGCGAGCCCCAAATGCAAAAAACAGCAAGTAACGTCTGCCTCTTTCGAGTAAAAGCTAATGTAACCAACAACACCACACCAAGCAACAACAACGAATGACTAATCCCTCGATGCCCCAACATCATAACTGCAGTCTGCGAACTCTCATAAAAATCCAAGCTATAATTGAAAATATTCCGACCAGCAGCCAGAACAATAAAGAAAATCGCATCCAAATCAGGAATCACCGCAACTAAACCAATCCAAAATTTCTTATTTCCGCGATAGCCAAGAAAATATGCAATCAACACACCAAAAATATAATGCATCGATGTAGCAACCATACGACCTGTATAAACTCGAAGTTCTTAAAGGTAATTGTTCTTAATCGAAACCCTTAAAAATCAATGACGCACTTTCTCCGTCATGGCCAAAGAAGAAGACAAAGTCGACACGATCACCGGCGAACAGTGCCCGATGTGTGGTAAGAAAGAATTAACCCTCATGGAAGCCGAGAAGGAAGTTCCCTATTTTGGTAAACTAGCTATCTTTTCAATGACCTGTGGTGCATGCAAATACCATAAAGGAGATGTCGAGGCACTAGAAGCACAAGAACCCTCTAAATTCACCTTCAACATCTCTAGCGAAGAAGACATGAAAGTACGTGTCATAAGATCCAGTGAAGCAACCATCAAAATACCTCATGTAACCACCATCACTCCAGGCCCAGCCGCAAATGGATTCATCACCAACATCGAAGGAATCTTCGAACGTGTAAAGGCACAAGTAGAAACCGCGAAGAACGGAGCCGAAGACAAATCAGAAAGAAAGAAAGCAAAGAACATGCTCAAAAAGATAACCAACATCATGTGGGGACGCCAAGAACAAAAGATCATCATCGAAGACCCCACCGGCAATTCCGCAATCATAAGTGAAAAGGCCGAAAAAACAAAACTAAAACAGTAAAACTTAAATACAACAAAATTTCTATTACAATAATGAACCTTCAACAACTCAACAAATTATTCAATGAAATACTGAAGGTGCGCACAAGTATCGTGCAGAAAGCTCTAACTATTAGCCTGGACCTTCCCGAAGGACAACCAAAAAAGCGGATGCATCAGTACCTACTGCAAATTGAAGCAGTCCTAGCATTGAAACCGAAGTTCTACCAGTATCTTAATAGTAATCTAAGAATAAGCAAAGAGATGCAAGAACAACGCAAGACGCTTATAGAACAATTAAAAAGTAACCTTGGTCCATTTTGGCACCACCCTGGAAGTAATGCTTCCAGACGGGACATGAACGACAACCGAGGATGGACAATTGCGTTAACACATAGAGATTCAGAGGTCGCCAAAGAATTGTTAAACGCAACCAACGAAGAGATTATCAAAAAAAGAGCAATCGATACGGACCTTACATTCTATCTCCAAAACGACTATCCTACCTTCATGAGCCAGACAAAGGAAAGGAAAGAATTTCTCAAAATTCCTGCAGCGATGCAACTTGTCCGATTGCATAGAAGACTGATCAAACTTGAACACACTCTAGAAAAAGAGATCGCCTATACTGATGAGTACACGCACGAACTACAACACCGAGAAGAAAAAATAGCCTCAGCGCTGAAGCGTATTGAAAAAGACCTACAGGAAGGCACTGATTCCAAGGGAGGCGTAAGGCGTCTTAAAAAACAACTATCCTAATTTCTAAGTCCAAGCAAACATATTTAAACCTTCAACCCATACCAACACCATGGTTAAAATAGGCATTATCGGCGGATCCGGACTAGAAAATCCAGAACTTCTAAGGGACGCACAAGAACTAGACGTAGACACCCCATACGGAAAACCTTCTTCAACTTTAACGTCAGGAACCATTAACGAAGTAGATGTCATCATCATTTCACGACATGGTAAAAAACACGAAATCATGCCCACCAACGTTCCCAACCAAGCAAATATCCATGCCCTAAAAGAGCAAGGTGTAACTCACATTCTTGCAACCAGTGCATGTGGAAGTTTAAGAGAGGACATAGCACCAGGAGATTTCATAATAGTCGACCAGTTCATAGATCGAACAACAAAAAGACCTTCAACCTTCTACGAAAAAGACCATGTCTGTCATCTTCCCATGGCCAAACCTTTCTGCAACCATCTAAGAAAAAACTTTCAAGAGTCATGCAACACCTTAAACTACAAAGCAGAAGAAAAAGGAACCGTAATAACGATAGAAGGCCCAAGATTATCAACAAAAGCTGAATCACATTTATGGAGACAATGGAAAGCAGATGTCATCAACATGTCCACCGTTCCCGGATGTGTTCTAGCCAGAGAAAAAGGTATCTGTTACAGTGTTATCTGCATGGCAACCGACTACGACGCATTCATCGATGGAAAAGAAGCAAATGTAACTGATATCCTCAAAGTCTTCAAGGACAATGCAGAAAGAGTAAAAAAGTACTTCTAGAAACCATCAAAAATGTCAAAGACCAAGAATGCACCTGCCAAACTGATATACAAACATCGGTGATCAGCTAATGGATCTCAAACAATACATCCGAAGCGTTCCAAACTGGCCAATCGAAGGAGTCATGTTTCGCGATATCACCACCCTTCTTCAACATCCAGAAGCATTTAGATATGTCTGCGACGAACTAACAAGTCGCTACAAAGAAAAAAAGATCGATGCAGTTGTTGGAATCGAAGCACGCGGCTTCATCTTCGGGAGCGTCCTAGCTTACAACCTAGGCTGCAGCTTCGTCCCGATCCGAAAGCCAGGTAAGCTACCTGGAAAAACCATCAGCGAAGAATACGAATTGGAGTACGGAAAAAACACACTAGAAATACACGAAGATGCCATTGAAGAAAATCAAAACATAGTCATCATAGACGATCTCCTAGCAACCGGCGGCTCCCTTAAAGCAGCAATTAACCTAGAAGAAAAGCTAAAGGGCAACATCGTAGAATGCGCAATCGTCATCGAGCTACCCGAACTAAAAGGAAGAGAAAAATTAGGTAAACATAAGATTTTCAAATTAATAGAATTCTAACGTTACTCCTTACTGCTAGAAGAACCTTCATCTGCAGAAAAGGCATACACCACCAAACTAAACACAATCATCGTAAAGATAATAGCACCGTGATAAATAGGATTCACCAACCAGTCCGGCAACGCATGAAACCAGCCGCGAGCACGTCCAAAAAAGAACAACACCACGGTAAAACCAAAAATCGCAATCGAACCCTGCACAATGCCCTCGAGCTTAGTCTCCCGACTAAAGAAGTTCACAATCATTAATGCCGCCGCAATACCTAATATTAAAGGTGCAACAATAAAATCAACGGAAATAACATAAATCACCACCGCCGTCAGCACCACTCCTCCTGTAGCATACATAGGATTCTGTGCTATTTTCCCACCCATCGTTCCAATCAAAATCAAGGCACCCATTGCAGCAACAATCACAATAGAAATACTAGGAATCGCCTCATTAAAAATGTCAACCGGATCCTTATCCGCAGGATACAATCCAGTAACGTGCGGCACCACCACCATTAATCCAATAACCAGTGCAATAACCAAATTATATTTCTTCGCTCGATCCCCAAGAATGTTTGCTTTCTCTAAGATCCCAAAAAACACAACAAAAACCAGTAAGAACGGCAGCATCACCTCACTCAAACCCCAATTCTCCAGAATCTGAACAAAGTTCTCTAAATTGTATGCATAACTAGCCATACACACCTATCAGAAAAAAGAGTATATAAAGATTTCCTAAGAACTACTTCTTATATCGGTACAAATACACAATTCTACGTCCCGCAGGTTCCACAACCTGATACGCTTTCTTGAACACAACAATCCCTGCCTTCCGCAACCGCTTCAAATTGCCAACAACCGTATTAAAAGAAGCATCCAGCAAATTAGCAATCTCTCGAGCATTAAGCCACTTGGACTTATACTTCTTCAATAAATCATAAACGTCTTGCTGCCCCATAAAAAACAATAAACTTTAGCTGTTTAAAAACATTGCTATCATACTCAACTACAAAAGTAAAAGAGATCTAAATTCCCAATTGGTTATACACACCTTCCAATGAACGAGGAGGGTCAAGATCGAAAATAGGATGGAACAGCTCATCCTCCCTCACAAGAGTAAGAACTCTAACTCCCCCAATATCAATGGGAATTTTCAACCGCTCGCGATAAGTACTGCAATACTGAAGACACGCACACAATCTCCTATCCTCAGATAAAAAATCTACAGGTTCATCCTTAGACAGCTCCAAAGCAAAAGCAGCCAAAGACGCATCAACAGCAGTATAAGGCCTTTTACGAGAGACATCGAAAAGATAAGTATAGGGTGCTAAAAAACTAAGAAGATCATCACGATGCGGAAACAATTGCTCAGAAAACTCACAACTAGCAAAGTCATATTCTGTGACCAATCCATCCTCTACCCAATCTTCTGGAGTGTAAAGCCATAGCGCCTCCTCAAAACAAGCAGAAATGGTAGAGGCTCTAGAGGGCCCTTGTAACAAATCAAGCAACTCTGCCTGATAGTAGCCCATACCTTTTCCAAAAGCAGCAACATTCGTATCAAAAACAATACGTCGATCACTATCAAAAATCATCTGCAAGTTTTTTGCGCAAGAATCCATCTACAATCCAACAGATTTCTTCAACGCTTCCGCTTTATCCGTCCGTTCCCACGTAAAGTCATCCTCTTCTCTACCAAAATGACCATACGCTGCAGTCTGCGCATAAATAGGGCGCAACAGATCCAAACTAGAAATAATGCCACTTGGAGTGAGATCAAAAACAGAACGAACTGCCTTTTCCAACACATCACCCTCAACTTTGCCCGTTCCAAACGTCTCAATTAAAATCGAAGTAGGTTCAGGAAATCCAATCGCATATGATAACTGTACCTCGCACCGATCCGCCAAGCCAGCAGCAACAATATTCTTAGCAACATATCGAGCTACATACGCACCAGAACGATCCTGCTTATTAGGACCTTTTCCAGAGAACGCTCCACCCCCATGACGACCCATGCCGCCATAGGTATCAACAATAATCTTCCTACCGGTCAATCCAGTATCAACGTGCGGACCACCTAATACAAAACGACCCGTCTCATTAACCAAGAATCGAGTTTCAGAATCAATATACTCCCCACACACCGGTCGAATAACCTTTTCAATAATATCGGCCTTAATCTGTTCCGAAGTCGGTTCAGGATCGTGTTGAGCCGCAATCACAACGGTATCCACACGCAACGGCTTATGGTCTTTATCATATTCAATCGTAACCTGCGACTTTCCATCCGGCCTCAAATAATCAATAATAGCCTCCTCACGACATTCAGTCAATCGTTTAGTTAATCCATGAGCAAGCATAATAGGCAAAGGCATCAATTCCTTAGTCTCTTTACAAGCAAAACCAAACATCAAACCCTGATCCCCAGCACCCATCTCCTTATGAGCACCATCTCCATCATCCTCTCCCTGCGCAATCTCCGGAGACTGTTCATCAATAGCAGAAATAACAGCACAACTCTTGTAATCAATCCCATATTCCGGGTTCGTATAGCCTACTTTCTTCAATGTATCTCGAGCAATCTTCGTAGCATCAACATACGTACTCGTAGTAATCTCGCCACCAATCATGATTAAACCCGTAGTCGTGAACACCTCACAGCAACACTTACCATTAGGATCAACCTTCAAAATAGCATCCAAAATAGCATCACTAATCTGATCACACACCTTATCCGGGTGCGCCTCAGTTACGCTTTCCGATGTAAAAAAATAGTTTTTTTCTGTCATTGTAATCCCTCCATAACTATCCAAGTTAACTCCCGACCCTATATAAGGATTTGCGTCAAAATTATTCCAATCAGAATAATCAACAGGAAATTCCAATAATTAATCCGTTTGAAATACGTCGTATTCCAAAAAGCATAAAAAGGCCACTCAATTATTCCCATAAATGATAGCCACATTACAGCAAATCAAGAAGATTAGGAAGCAACTCAACCTAACGCAGCATCAGTTTGCGAAACAGGTAGGAGTTTCACAAAGTCTTATTGCAAAAATAGAGGCAGAGCGTATTGATCCAAGCTATTCCAAAGCAAAGAAAATCCTAGATGCAATCGAACATCTAGGTAAGGAAGAGCACGGAAAAGCCAAAGATATTATGACTAAGACAATCATCTCCATAACACCCAAAGCAACCATCAAAGCAGCCTTTGAAAAGATGAAGAAAGCAGATATCTCACAACTACCGGCATTAGAAAACAACAAAAGCATCGGAATAGTCTCAGAATCCATCATTCTTGAAGCACTATTACACCAAAAAGGCAACACCGTAGAAGATATTATGGGCGATGCTCCGGCGATTATCTCAACAAACACATCATTAGATGCAGTTTCCGGACTCTTAAGATTTTCTCCATTAGTATTAGTATCAGAAAACGGCAACATCAAAGGAATCATCACCAAATCCGACCTCCTCAGCAAAGCATTCTCATAACATTTTATATACTCCCTTCCCCCTAACATCCTCATGTCAGAAACAATCAAAGCTTACGTTCTAGATATCACCTATAAAGTACTCAACAACAAAGCAGTCATCCATCTGTATGCGAGAACAACAGACAACAAACTCATTTGCATCCAAGATCCCAAGTTCCAACCCTACTTCTACGTTATCAGTAAAAAAGACATCACAGAACAACTCAAAAATCTAAAAACAAAAGATGCGTACATAACAAAAGTAGAACACGTAAAAAGAACTTTTCTAGGAGACGAAGTACAAGCACTCAAAGTAACCGCATCCCTACCTGCAGATGTCCCCAAACTCAGAGTCGATATAAAAAAGTGGGATAATGTAGAATTAAAAGAATATGACATCCCCTTTAGAAAGAAATACCTCATCGACAAGAACATCTACCCGCTAGGATTAATAGAAGTCACAGGCACATTCACAGAAGACAAGTTCCCAACATTTGAAGCAACCAAAGTAACCGCAAAAGAACAAATGATGGACAATCCCAACATCCTTGCATTTGACATCGAAACCTACAGCCCTAACGGAAAAACCATCGATCCAGAACGCAATCCCATTCTCATGGCCGCATTTCACGGAAAACGCTACAAGAAAGTGCTCTGCTGGAAAAAATTCCCCACAAAGCACGACTACATTGAATTTGTCGAAGATGAAGCAACACTAATCAAAAGATGCGTCGAAATCATCAAAGAACAATCTCCCGATATCATTGCTGGCTACTATTCCGACGGATTCGACATGCCCTATCTCGCAACAAGAGCAAAAAAACACAAAATCAAACTCGATATAGGACTAGACGGATCCGAATTAAAGATAGAACGCAGAAGAAAGGTCTCAGCAGACATTCGCGGCATCAATCATTTCGATGTCTTCAAATTCGTACGAAAATCGCTAGGACCAACACTAGATGCATTCTCACTCAAATTAGACACCGTAGCCAAGAAACTACTAGGAGATCAAAAAGTGGGCGTAGATATTGGTCTACTTCATGACGTCTGGGACAATAAACCGAAACAACTCGAACCCTATGCCGTCTACAATCTCCACGATACCTACCTCACCATCAAATTAGCAGAAAAACTCTGGCCAAACCTCATCGAGATGAACAAAATAGTCGGCATGACCGCTCCCGATCTCGCACGCTCCGGATTCTCACAACTAGTAGAAACCTACATCATGCGCGAGGCATTCAAAGCAAACGAATTAGCACCAGACGTACCCCACAACGAAGACTATGCCGCACGACACCAAGACAGATTGATTGGCGGCTATGTCCATGAACCGCAACCCGGAATCTACAAAGACGTCACCATTTTCGATTTCCGCTCTCTATATCCCACCATCATCGCATCCCATAACATCGATCTCGGAACCATGAACAAGAAAGGATGCAAAAAGAAAATCCTTCCACCCTGGGAGAAAGGAGAAAAGGACTACTTCTGCCAAGACACGCCCGGCTTCATCCCAAGATTAATCCGAGAAATTATTATGAGAAGACAAAAAGTCAAAGAAGCAATGAAAAAACAGTCCACGCCCGTATTAGAAGCAACCTCTCAATCACTAAAGCTCATGGCAAATTCATTCTATGGCTATCTCGGCTTTCCCAATGCAAGATGGTACTGCCATGAATGCGCAGAGGCAACAACCGCCTATGGTCGATATTACATTAAACACACCATCTCCGAAGCAACCAAACACGGCTTCAAGATAATCTATTCCGACACCGATAGCATCTTCATCGCACTACAGGAAAAGAAACTAGCAGAGGTAAAATCATTCCAAAAAGAAATCAATAAACAACTTCCCGGCGTCATGGAGCTCGAGTATGAAGGTCATTACCCAGCAGGAATTTTCGTAGCCACCAAATCAGGATCAGGCGGTGCAAAAAAACGATATGCTCTCATGAACAAGGAAGGCGAGCTAAAAGTCCGCGGCTTCGAATCCGTAAGACGCAATACTAGTCCCATCGCCAAAAATACTCAAGAAAAAGTTCTCAAGATGATTCTCACCGATCACGACAGCAAACGCGCAGAAGCCTTCGTAAAAAAAGTAACCAAAGACCTCAAAGCACATCTCATCCCATTGGAAGACTGCACCATCACCACGCAACTCACCAAAGACCTCAAAAACTATCAAGCCATCGGCCCCCACGTCGCAGTTGCCATGAGAATGGAAAAGCAGGGCATCCCTGTAGGCGCAGGAACAACAATCGCATTCATCATCACCAAAAACGGAACCAAAATCCGAGATAAAGCCAGAATGCCCGAAGAAGTCTCCCAAAAGCAGTACGACGCCGACTACTATATCGACCACCAAGTCCTTCCCGCTGTAGAGAAAATCTTCGAAGTCTTTAACATCAAAAAGGATGAAATCGCAACAACAAAGAAACAATCCACTCTAGGTAGCTTCCTATAACTCTTTTCTGAGAAATGTATGTGTATAGCTTCCTCAGGTCGAAATTCCATTATACTTCAAAAGCAGGTGCGTTGCGAGGGGTTGCTCCTTACGGGAACGCAGCACTATAGAAAACAAGAGCAAGAATTTCGAAGATGCTATGCACATACAAAGAAAAGAAATGTTTATAAATGAGAAGTAATCAATAACCAAAATGGACGGCGACGATCACCTGGTCATCAGCATCAAACTGAAGAAATTCTGGATTGAGCGATTAATCTATTACGCAATCATTATAGGGCTAGTTGCTACTGTTTTCATCAACCCGTTGAGTGCAAACTGCGATCAATCTTCTACTCCTATTATAGAAACCGTAACCGCTCCCGTGGTAGCCGCAGCTACTGTAGTAACTCCAGAACCCGAGCCTGAACCGGAACCCGAAGTGGTAGTAACACCTGATCCCGTAGATGAAGAACTGACGGGCAACATCACGCTAGGCATCGGCAATGTCGAAACCCTAGCGGGAAACAACACCATGAAAGTGGAATCCGTATTCATTATCATCGATAACGAAAAAGAACTCTTCACACCTAAAGTAAGGTTATATTGGTACACCTCAAGCACCGACGCCGATGCAAAAGACCGTCAACGCACCGAGTATACCTATCCTTCGCTCATCCCAACCGGATTGACCAATAGCAAAAAGCTAGACGACGAATTAACCTCTCACTATGTCATCGGCTACGAGAATAAGGATACCAAATTATACGTTCTTGTAGAACTTCTTAATGCAAAAGACAACACATTAATTGCAAAAGAAACAAAGTCAATAACTATTTAGTACGTAATAACTTCTGGATGATCATCAGATTCTTCTTCAACTTCAGGTTCATCCACAACCTCAATCGTTTCTACAGCACTAGCAGGAGCACTACTACTTGCAGCAGAACTATCTCCAAACATATTGCCAAAAATATTACCACTAGCAGGTTCGGCAGCCTGTTCAGTAGCCGGCACATCATCCACCACTTCTGACCCAACCACATTACTACCACTATCAAAGATATTAGGACTGTTCGTATACACTTTCTTACCCACCAGCGACTTCAACAGCGATAACGCATGCTCAATCTCCTCGTGGCTGTCCTCTTTCGTGTCAATTGTAATCTTCATACCCTCATTTTAACATCCACAATATATATAGTTTTCTATCCCGGAAAGATAATCTTTATAAAACCCCGCCTGTCCTCATAACACTCATGCCTCCGTAGCAAAGATAGCTAGCCTTTACAAAGGCTAGGACCCAAAGAGGTATTGTAAGCACGCCTCCGTAGCATAGTAGCTATTGCGTGTGACTTGTAATCACAAGGTCGGGAGTGCAACTCTCCCCGGGGGCTTCTCTTTTATAACAACATTTAAAAACATATTCTGAACTCATTAGAAGTGAAAAAATGAGAATTATCATATTTGGTCCTCCGGGGGCTGGCAAAGGGACCCTTTCTAAAAGTCTCGTGAAAAAATTCAACATTCCCCAGATTAGCACTGGAGACTTACTACGAGAATCAATCAAAGTCCTAGATGAGATCGGAAAGGAAGCAAAACCGTATATGGATGCGGGACAACTGGTACCAGACGAACTGGCAATCAAGCTACTGAAACAACGACTAAAACACTCAGACTCAAAAAACGGCTTCATTCTCGACGGATTTCCTCGCACTCAAAAACAGGCAGACGAATTGGAACATATCACTCATATCGACCATGTCCTCAATCTAAAATGCTCCAAGGCAATCATCCTTGAACGCGTTGAAAACAGAAGAACCTGCGCAAACTGCCACGCGATCTTCCACCTCATCAACATGCCCCCTAAGCAAGAGGGCGTCTGTGACCAGTGCGGCGGACAACTCATTCAGAGATCTGATGATAACGCAGCCACCATCGAACGCCGCCTAGAAACCTACTCCGAGCAAACAAAAACCCTTATCAACTACTACCAAGAAAAAGGAATTCTTCGCGATATTAATGCAGAAGGCAAAATCGAAAACATCATCAAAGAAGCAAACTCAATTCTTTCCAAATAACTGATCAACCACAACCGTTGCATAAGAATTCTTAGGTAAGCTAAACTTCAATACAACGCCATTTTCAACCGCAACCATCTCAAAATCAGCAACCTCAACACGAGATGTTCTAGTAGTACCTTCAGTACTTAGTTCCGGCAACGCACGAATAATAAAGTCTCTACACGTAATCTCCTCACGTTCCATAATATTCTCAACCGCTTTCTGTACATCCTCACCAAATTCATCAATTTCAGTGCCAAAACCAATCAGTGGCAGCTCAACATCACCCTCAACAAGAGAAACCAACTCATTAAACAACAAAGACTGATACGCATGAACAAATAACATCAATAACTTCCCCGGAACACATCTCAATGCCCCCACAACATCTGTAGGATTAGAATGTAAGTGCTCCTCAACAGATTCCTGCAATCTGCCACCCTGCGCAATAACAAAGCCGCAAGCACCCTTAAAATCACCTTTAACGATTGCCCTTCCAACATCAGCATTCGTAGAAGAAAACCGCTGTTCCCCAAAAAGATTAGGAATAATGAAAGGACTCTTAACATCTTGAACCTCAACACCCCTAACAACAATCTCAAAACTATTTCCCGATAAATATCCTAAATGAATCGGCGTATCACTTTTTCCAATAACCGTAACCGTAATATCTCCAAACGAAAGATCAGAAACCTCCCCTTCCACAGAAATAAACTGCGAAGTAACCGCCTTCTTGTCCTTATTACCTGCAAAACCAATACGTTTTACCGGAATTCCTAACCGAACAGCAATCTGTTTAACCGCCTCAATCGTCCCAATATTACGCTTCTCCAGCAAACAATACGTATATTCTCCCTCGCCCAGTTCGCTCTCGCTAAAGCAAGCGATCTCAGTAACCTTAAAATCTTCAGGTGTTTCTTTTATAGTATACATCATATCACCCTACCAATGATTAGAACCAAAACTGGTATACGTTACCCGTTGTACTTGAGGAAAGGGGACAGGGACGCCAATAATGGGGTCTGCCAGAATAATATCTGCTGGCCGGTCCTCCGAAATGCTCCGAGCAACATCAGAAATCCTCTTTCGCTCTGCTTGCGGGAGTGCATCCAGACAAAGACCCAGTACCTTATCTCGCCAGCAATAGTCCAAAGCATAGCTAGTCCAATCCCATTCCTGGATTTCAAAATTGTCACCATCCCACCCTACATTTTGAGGAAAACGCTCAACTAACAGATTATAGTAACGATCAAGCTTCGCATAAAGCGAATCAGAATCCGTGGCAGGTACAGTAAATGCTGCCTCATCTGAAAAGACGCCACTCGCTGCAGCAGCCTGAGCAACAATATCTAGTGTAGTACCTACCCGAATAATTCCTCTATCCATGTCTAGAATAACCCTTCAGCGTTTAAAAACCTATATATAATGAACCACAATTTACTATTCTATGCGCCTGTAGCTCAGCCTGGATAGAGCGAATCCCTCCTAAGGATTAGGTCCGGAGTTCGAATCTTCGCAGGCGCGTTATCTCTTCCTAACAACTTGCATCAAGAAACCAAGAACAACTAGAATAACGCCCATCAACCCATATGCGGAAGTTAACGATAAAATTGAATTTTCAACCAAATACTGAGCAACTGCAAATAATAAAAAGAACATACCCATAGCCAAGAACAAACCTGAAGCCAACATCAAATGAATATCCTTCTTAACCGTCTCAATCGGATGCATAATCAAGTCAGTAAGCAAGCTCTTATTCGCCTTTATGACCGTAAACACATCACCAACCGCAGTAATAGTATCTGTTAATGAGAAATTCTTCTTAACCGCTTTCTTCTTAGGCATCTAAGGAGTAACCTCGGAATCTTTCACCGAATTAAAAGAGGCATCGCTAAACACCCATGTGTTATCGTCACTGTCAATCCTATACACAAAACCATAATACTCCTCCAAAGCCACCGTACCTACATTGGTCTCCAGAATAAGAGTATCTCTTCCCTCGACCTGCCGTTCCTCAATCTTCTCTGCAGAAGTAACCTGAGCCAACCAATCTAGAGGGGTGTCAAGGTAAGCAGTAGCATACACCAAATCCTTAATCTCTCCTACGACTCCACCACATTTGGAATGTCCAACGCAATGCGCCTTAGCAGTTTTCGCATCAGTATCTAGGTAAATATAATTATAGAATTTCCCCTGCTCCTCAACATTAGTCTCTGGAAGAATAATCCTCATCTTGCTCCCTTTAACCGTCACGCTAAATAACTGACCACTTTCCGGTCCACGATAGTTGTAATCATAACTACTAAGCCGAGATGCACCTTTCTTGATAATAGCACTAATTTCATTAGGAAGCTCACCACTTACGGGAGTTTCCTCAACAACTACCTCGTCAGTAGTCTCCTCAACAGAATCAACATCGCTTTCAATCTCAACCGTTTCAACCTCTTCAACAGTCTCTTCAGGTGCAATAGGCTCTTGGACAGCACAGCCCACAACTAAGAATAAAGCTAAAATCAAAGCAATACAGTGTAATTTCATATTAACCAAATACAATCAGAAACTTATACTATAAAAAGCTTACTCTTCAGAATGTTCTTTTCGGGTACGAAGCTCCTCAATCGTAGGAACTTTTTCATCAGAATGCAGCATTTTAGGATCATCCGACTGACCAGTTGTATCCATAGCAACTTCCTGTAACTGCGGATTTTCAACCAAAGCAGGATCCGGAGCAACACCCATATCCTTCTCAATTAACTGCAAAACTCTATAAGAAGGCGTACATCCCTGCTGAGCGCAATAGAATTGAAACTTATCTAAAACGTCCTCAGGTACCGTTACCATTAATGTTTTTTCTTCACTCATCTTCTAAAGCAGCCTGTGCAGCAGCCAATCGAGCGATAGGCACTCTGAAAGGCGAACAACTCACATTATTCAGGCCAATACGATGGCAAAATTTAACAGATTCAGGATCGCCACCGTGTTCCCCACAGATGCCAATCTCCATATCCTTATTAACTTTTCGAGCATTGACTATACAGATCTCCATCATCTTACCTACTCCAGTCTGATCAATACTTTGGAATGGATCTCGCTCATAGACGCCCTGTTCAACGTATTTACCCAAAAACTTACCTGCATCGTCACGACTAAAGCCACAGGTCATCTGCGTCAAATCATTCGTTCCGAAACTCATAAAGTCAACATGCGCTGCAATCTCATGAGCCGTTAAAGCAGCTCTTGGTACCTCAATCATCGTACCAATCTCATAATCTTTCTTCCTCTCAACGCCCAATTCCGAAGCAACTTTCAAGATAACCTCTTCAGCAATCAGGTATTCCTTAACATTACCTACCAGGGGAATCTCAATCTTAGGAATACTTCCGGAAACCTCCTTGCCAGCCTCTAAAATAGCACGAGCCTGCATTTCAGTAATTTCAGGATACGTAATACCTAATCTACATCCTCTAAATCCTAACATCGGATTAAATTCATGTAAATCATCGATAGCTTCAGTAACCTTTTCAGCAGTAATACCTAATTCTGATGCCATGTCCGCAATGCCCTTCTCCTCTTTTGGCAAGAACTCGTGCAACGGCGGATCCAACAATCGAATAATAACTGGTTTATCGCCCATAACTGAAAAGATTCCCTTAAAGTCCTCTTTCTGCATCGGTGCAATTTTAGCAAGAGCTTTTTTACGACCCTCTAAATCCGGAGCAAGAATCATCTCTCGCATAGCCTTAATTCTATCGCCCTCAAAGAACATATGTTCCGTTCGACACAACCCAATACCTTCAGCACCAAAATCAAGTGCTTTCTGCGTATCTTCAGGGGTATCGGCGTTCGTATGAACCTCAATCTTCCTAAATGAGTCTGCCCATTCCATAAGTTTGGAAAAGTCTCCACTCAATTCAGGATCAACAACGTTAACCTTACCTAAGATAACCTCACCTGTTCCACCATCAAGCGTGATAAAATCACCCTCTTTAACGGTTTCACCTTCAGCCGTAAATTGTTTACCAGCTTCATCAATCTTAACATCAGAACATCCTGCAACACATGAAGTACCCATACCTCGAGCAACAACAGCTGCATGCGAAGTCATTCCACCACGAGAAGTCAAAATACCCTGAGCAACGTGCATCCCTTCAATATCTTCCGGTGACGTCTCAACTCGAACCAAAATAACGGGTTCTCCAGCCTCATGAAGCTTAGTAGCATCATCTGCATGGAAAACAACCTTTCCAACTGCAGCACCAGGTGAAGCAGGTAATCCTTTACCTAACACCTTAGCTTCTTTCTTAGCTTCAGGATCCAAGCCCTTGTGCAATAACTGATCGAGTGCTTCAGCATCCACTCTCTTAACAGCTTCCTTTTCATCAATCAAACCTTCACCAACCATCTCAACCGCAATTCTAACTGCGGCATGCGCAGTTCGCTTTCCGGTTCGCGTTTGCAAAATGTACAACTTACCTTCCTGAATCGTAAATTCCATATCCTGCATCTCCTTGTAGTGTTGCTCACACTTCAAGTAAATTGCAACAAGCTCATCATACACTTCCTTGTTCTGCTGCTGCAAATGATCAATATCTTCTGGCGTTCTAATTCCTGCCACAACGTCTTCACCCTGTGCATTCATCAGATACTCGCCGTACAACTTATTTTCACCAGTTGAAGGATTTCGAGTAAATAACACTCCCGTACCAGACGTATCGCCCATATTACCGAACACCATAGCCTGCACGTTAACCGCAGTGCCAATCAATCTAACAATATTGTTCAATCTTCGATATGTAATAGCTCTCTTATTATTCCATGAACCAAAAACAGCATCAACAGCCATCTTTAACTGTTCTCGAGGATCTTCCGGGAACATTTTCCCAGCACCCTTCTGAATACATGCCTTGTAAGCTTCACATAATTGTTTCAAGTCACCAGCATCCAAGTCAGTATCCAATTCAACACCCTTAGCATCCTTAGCTTTCTGAATCTCAGCCTCAAAGTGCTCGTGATCAACATTCATAACCACATTACCAAACATATTAATGAAGCGACGATACGCATCATACACAAATCGTTCGTTATCAGTTTTTTTAGCTAAACCAGCAACCGAAACATCATTCAAACCTAAGTTCAACACTGTATCCATCATTCCCGGCATAGAAACAACCGCACCCGAACGAACCGAAACAAGCAATGGATTTTCTGCATCCCCTAATTTTGCTCCAGTTTCCGATTCTAATTTCTGCAGCTTCTCCTCCATCTGCGCCAACATCTCTTCCGGATATTTCCTATCAAGCTTGTAATACTCAGCACATGCATCAGTAGTAAGTGTAAATCCCTGAGGAACCGGAATACCTAATTTCGTCATCTCCGCCAAATTAGCTCCTTTACCGCCGAGATGTTCCTTCATCTCTTTGCTTCCTTCGTCAAAACTATAAACCCATTGTGTCATTGTAATAACCTCCAATTAATCATGGTTTTGGGATTTCACCCAATTTATAAATGTTATGTAATCATTTCAAGGCTTCTTAATCTGGCGTGTTCCATCTGACCTTACCTTTCGAATGAAATCAATATAGGCCTCCGCTACGAGATCTCCGTTAAAGAGTGGCCCTCCCTCTTCAGGCTGTTGTTCTGCAAGCGTGCCCCTCCTAATATGATAGTGGTGGCGTACCGTCTGATTATCTGAGTACCTCTCTTGCTGAACTACATCAGTAAGCGAAGGTTTAACGGGAAAGTATTCCCAAATCCTAGGTATCACATGTTCCTGATCCAAACCAAAATGCTCATGAACAGTACCTTCAGAATCAGTCACCCTAAGATCAATTCCTCCATCAAACTCAGTGGACTTAACTTCAGATATATGCTTCAATACCGTACCTACATCCAGCACACCCTCAGCAGTAAGATCAATTTTCTTTCTACCCTTTTTATGTTCAGAAACCCCTACGCCCAACGTAGCTTCCTTTTCGTAACCAATACCCCTCCTACCATTAGCAGTAAGGTATTTCAGTAGACTTGCCATACCCCAAAAGAACGCACTTTCACTTATAAAAATACCTAAAACTAGGACTGAGCAGCCTGATCCGCAGCAATAAACCCATCGGCAATCTCCTCGACCGTGTCCGATTCAATTGCAAAACCAACTCCCTCAAAACCAGCAATCTTAAAGTTGTTCAACCCTATAATCCGACCATCCGTATTAATCAACGGACCACCCGAATTACCCGGATTAATCGGAACATCCGTCTGCACATATGAATTCCCATTAAATTCCCGACCAACAGCCGAAACAATTCCTTCAGTTACCGTAAAATCTAATCCTCCTGGACTGCCCAAAGCAATCACCTTCTCTCCAACCCGAATAGTATTTTTATCAGCAAACCACAACTCTTCGTGACTGCCCGATATCTTCAGAACTGCAACATCTTTTGCCGTATTAATACCTACAATCCGAGCAGCAAACGCATCTCCGTTCGCTTTAACAATGCGCATAGCATTCGCACCCTTAATCACGTGTTCATTGGTAACAATGTAACCATCCTTTGAAATAATCGCTCCACTTCCCAATCCAACGTCAGTCTGTACACTAACTACTGAAGGCAACACCTGCTCAACAATAGCAGAAAAGTCTTTTGCATCAGCACTTAACGAAGCAAGATCCTGCTGCAATTTCTCCAGCTGAGTATCACTCTCCTGTTGAATGTCAGAAACAATATTTGTTAACGTAGTAATCGCCTTATGCGTATCATCCTGGTTATTGTCAATCTTCGCATCCTGAACACGATTCTCCATCGTCAAATTGCGTTTAACATCATGAACCGTATTATCCACCAATTGAATCTGATTAGCAAGATTATTCTCCATCGTGTTCAATTTACCGTTCGTCTGCGTTTTAATCAACTGCAACCCACCAAAATTCAACACACCAACTATAACAATAGCAGCAATAAGATACTGAAAGTACTTCTTCACCTCTTTATCCATATACTTATACAGAAACAATGACTATAAAAAGGTTGCTTTTGAGAACAATAAATGAGCCCGCGAGGATTCGAACCCCGATTAGCTGGTTTCATCAGGAATTAACCCACCGAAGCCAACTGTGCTATCCGTTACACCACGGGCCCATAGTAAGAAGATTCGTCTAACTCTATATAAACATTTGTTTCAACCCGTACTTGTCACGGGCGAAGGAAATGTGCTCAATCACCGCAGGTTATTGACATGTCAAGAAAGCTCAACCAAAATCTTAGCAGCAGCCGTTGCAGTCAAATCCCGAACATCTTTCGAAGGATTAACCTCAACAATATCCGAAGCCTTCCAGTTAGAAAGATTCTTCAATTTGTGAAGAAAGAACAACAATTCTCTAGTACTTAATCCACCAGGTTCCAAGTATCCAGTTCCAGGAGCAAAAGCTGGATCCAAAACATCGATATCGAACGAAACATACAATGAATCAAAATCTTTAGCTTTCGACATAATAGCTTCAGCAATCTCTTCCTTACCATCACTAGTAATATCTTTCATCGTATAATACGTGATCTTATGTTCTTTCAAAAAAGCAAGTTCGTCAGGATGCAAATTGCGTATTCCAACTAAAATAATATTAGAAGGTAAAATCACTTTCTCCTTCACCAAAGCTAACAATAAATCTTCATGTGTAGGGGGATTAAAATCGCTACAAGCATCCGCATGCGCATCAAAAATAACAATTCCGGGATTTGAAGAATGCACAGAAGCAAATGCCTTAACAAGTGAATACGTAATCGAGTGATCTCCACCAAGAAAAACAGCACCATCTTTTTCTTTCAAAACAGATTCAGCCTTAGCAACAATAGCAGCATTCGTCTCAACTAAATTAGCATTATCAACTGCAACCGAACTAACATCAAACGAAGGCACCCTACCTGATTCCGTAGAAAAGAAATCCTTCGTAGCTGCAAGGATAGCATCCGGACCTTCCTCAACTCCGGCAGTCTTACCCAAACCACCAGCGCTGAAAGGAATAGTAACGACTTTCATCAGTTTCCTCCAGGAGGGATTCGAGAACTCAAAGCATCTCTCAACCCTACAGTAACCTGATCATGGTATGCAAAATAATCTCCAGTAAAGGTCCAAACACCCTTATCCTCGCTCCATTCAGGCGGTTTGCCATGATTAGCAAACATTGCTTGAACCGCAAACTCATCATCGGAATCAGAGAATTCCATCAAGCGGTAACCTAGACCAGTGCTACGATTTCTAGAACCAATGATCAAATTATCACTTGACTCAACTAAAAAATAATCAAGTGAAGCTTCTTCCCAAGGATGTTTTCCAAGAAGTAAACTACAATCCATCGGCCTATCTAACAGTTCAAAGAAACCACTCAAGGATTCATCCTCAAAGGGCAATCCATTCTCTCTCGCCCGATCATATAGCTGCCGCACCATCGATCTCTGCGCTAAAGCTATGCTTTGAATCAACCTATCTTCATCAGCCATACCCAAGAAAAATGAAAATCTCTTTATTAAGGTATCCTCTCTAACTGCTTCAACAAATAATTATCTTCACCCTCAATCTCAGAATCAGGACTCGAAACAGGAGCTGCTACTTCAGCAGCCACAGCAGGAGTACTCGAACCTCCACCTGAACCAAAACCAATCTTACCTACTTCCTCTTTAAGCTTCAATTCAATAGTTGACATTTCCTCTTCATCCAACTGTTTTGGCGGCCATTCCAACTGAATGCCATCGCCTTCAGCCCTAGGAATAACTTGCACCATCGCGTGAGCAACCTTCTGACCAGCTGAAACACCATTCGTCATGAAGATGTTCGTTCCTTGCACTTTTAGCGTATCAAAAATAGCAGAACTAATGTTGTTTGCAACATTAAACATCTTTCCCACCAGATGATTCGGAACCTGCTCCAAAATAGGAATATGCTGCTTAGGAATGATAAACACATGACCTGGAGCTGCACCATTCAAATCCAAAATAGCCAGAACATCATCATCCTCATAGATAGAGTGAGCTGGAACTCTGCCAGAGATGATTTCACACAAAACACATTGCGGTTCATCCATTGCCTAACATCCTTGATATATCGTCAAGGTCTACCCCTTCCTCGTTATCATCAGATTCGTCTTGCTCATTAGAATCATCAGGTTCCTCTTCCTCTGGCTCATCATCAGCTTCCTCAACCGGCTGACTAGGAATCTCTCTTTCATGATCAATCTCAATTTCCGGCGGCTCCTCAATATCTGGCTCCTCAGTCTCAGCAGCCTGCCTCTCCGCTACAGGAGCCTTCTGAACCGGCTGCAATCCAGGAACCTCATTTTTCTGACCCAAATGTGCAGCTAATTTCTTGCGTACAACCTCTAACTCTTCCTCTTTCATCTGCTTCTGAGGAACGTCAAACACCAATCCATCACCTTCCTGGCGTGGAATAACATGCACCATGAAGTGCTGCGCCTTCTGTCCAGCAGCAACCCCATTCTGAACAATAATATTAGTCCCCTGCACACCCAGAGAACGCAAACAAGCATTCGAAATCGTTTTCACAATCATAAACACGTTAGAAATCTCCTCACTAGAAAGCTGCGGCATAATCGCATAGTGCTCTTTCGGCAACACCAAAACATGCCCAGGATTAGCAGGATTAATATCCAAAATAGCCAATACCTTGTCATCCTCATAAATCTTCTTACTTTGCACCTTACCAGAAATAATATGACAAAAGATACACTGCTGTTTCTGAAACTCCCGTAATTCCTCAGGAGACATGTTCTTAATCTTCTCCTGCATCTCATCCATCTGTTCCTGAGACATCTGCTGCTGTTCAGCCATAACAGCATATTCAGAATCCAGATATATAAAGCTTTTCTAAGTAACCTTTAAAAAAAGACACACATCCATCAACCCATGCTCATCGAATCATTTTCCGGTATTAGAGGCGTCTACAATAAAGACCTTACCCTAGAGATAACCAAAAAATACGCCTCTGCCTTCTTAGCACTCCTAAAACAAATCAATCCCAATCCACAAGTAGTCATCAGCACGGATCCCAGAGAATCAAGCAACGAAATAAAAGCAGCATTCGCAACCATCCTACCGAACATCATCGACATCGGCACCCTACCCGTAGCCGCAGCGCAAGCAGCTGTAAAAAACTTCAACGCAGATGCAGGTATCATGATTACCGCCTCACACAACGAACCAGAATTCAACGGTTTCAAATTCCTTTCAAATGAAGGCTCCTTACTACATCCAAACGACATGAAACAATTAATAGAATTAGCACAACAACAAGAACCAAAAGAAATCAAAGCAAATCTACAAGACGAACACGAAGCTGCCCTAACTGCCTACATCTCCCACATCCAAGACCATCTCAACCTAGAAACCATCAGATCCTTCCAAGGCACCATCCTCATAGATCCCAACGGCGGCTGCGCCACACATCTCAAAGAAATCGCGCAACACTTCGAATTAACCTGCTTCAATTTCATTAATGATGAAGAAGGACAATTCAAACGAGCCATCGAACCCAATAAAGAATCGCTAGAGCCACTACAAGAGCACATCCAAAACAATCATTTCCTAGCCGGCCTAGACTGCGATGCAGATCGTGTTGAAATGCTACTAAAAGACGGCACCCTGGCCAACGGAAACCACATCCTTGCGATCATCGCGGACGATATGTTAACTGAACAGGCAACCATCATCACCAACGACGCAACCTCGCAAGTAGTGAGAGAAATCACCCATAAACACAAAGCACATCTCGTTGAAGTGGAGGTAGGAGAAATAAATGTAGTAGAAGCCATGAAAGAACATCAAGCAATCTTAGGGGGAGAGGGCAGCAACGGTGGAATCATCCTACCTCCTGCAACTAGTAGAGACGGAATAACCACGCTATTAAAAGTAATAGAAATTCTAGCGAAAAACAACACCACGCTGGAAGACCTCATAAAAAAACTTCCACCATATTTCACAATCCAAAAGAAAATCAAAACCGAACATCCCATCCAGGTAAAAGACAAACTCAAAGATCATTGGAAGTCCCATCCAGTAAAAGAAACCGGAGACCTCAGTGGAGGATTAAAAATCCACATCGACGACCACACCTTCCTCTGGGCCAGAGCATCCAAAACAGAGAATAACTTACTAAGAATCATCGTAGACAGCAACAACGAAGAAACACTAAATCAAATTCTAGAAGAAGTCAATACACTAATCGAATAATCCTCAACAACAACCTTTAAAACCAACCTCCAGATTTCTAAACGAATGCAAGCAATCGAAATCAAGAACCTGAAGAAGGACTACAAGGATGAACAAGCAGTCAAAGACATGGACTTCTACATCCAAGAGGGAGATTTCTTCGGATTCATTGGACCGAATGGTGCCGGCAAGACAACAACAATACAATGCATCATGGGATTATTAAAATTCGAAGGATCAATAAACATTTTCGGAAATGATAATGTAAAAGACTACATCGAAGCACGAAAATTAATAGGATTCTCGCCACAGGAAGAAAATCTCGACCCATTCCTCAACGTAGAGCAAGCATTACACTTCACCGCGGGCTACTACGGACTAAAAAGAGAGAAAATAAAAGAAAGAGTAGAATTAATGCTCAAAGACTTCGGTCTAGAAAAACACAGAAAAAAGAACACACGAGCACTATCTGGAGGAATGAAACGAAGATTACTATTAGCAAGATCCCTAGTCCACGATCCAAAAATCTTAATTTTAGACGAACCAACAGCAGCCATGGACGTAGAGCTAAGACAAGACTTCTGGAAATTGATGAAGAGAATCAACAAAGAAGGCAAAACAATCATGCTAACCTCTCACTATATCGAAGAAGTCGAGCAACTCTGCAACACCATCTGCATCGTGAATGAAGGAAAAATCCTAGCGATGGACAAAAAAGAAACCATCATGCAAGACCTCTCCAATCAGGAACTCAAAATAAAATCAAACAAACCCGTTCCCAAGGACCTCATTAAAGTAGAAGCCTGCAAAATGATTCACGACAACACCACAACTTTGGTAGTAGGAAAAGACATCCGAAAAAAAGCAAACGACATCATCAAAACCATAGAAAAGGCAGGAATCAAAATAGAAGAAATCGACATCAAAAACGAATCACTAGAAAAAGTATTCCTGAGAATCACCAAAAATGAGTAGAACCAGCTTTGCATATATAGTAAAACGCGAACTCTATAGATTGTACACCACCCTTTCCCAATCACTCTTTCCTCCAATCATTTCATCACTTCTCTTCCTAACCATCTTCAATTTCGTGCTTAAAGACAAATCAACCATCGGAGCTCCCTTCACAGAATTCCTCGTTCCTGGATTAATCATGATGGCCGTCATCAATTCATCATTCACCTCGACCTCATTTTCATTATTCCTGTCAAAGTGGACCAAACAGATTCAATTAATCTTAACCACTCCCACAAGCTACCTAGAACTCGTCTCAGCCTATCTCGTAGGCGCAACCCTAAGAAGTCTTCTAGTATCAATCGGAATTTTCCTAGTAACACTGCTCTTTGTAGTCCCCTCAGTAGCACATCTCTGGGCACTCCTCTACTACTTCATCCTAGCCTGCATGCTCTTCGGCTCAATCGGTATCATCCTTGCATTAAAAGCAGAAACCTTCGAACATCTCGGTGTAGTCACCACCTTCTTTCTAACACCCCTAACCATGTTAGGCGGCGTCTTCTACAGCATCAAAGATCTCCCCATTTGGTTCCAGAAAATAACACTCCTAAACCCCGTCTTCTATTTCGTAGATGGCTTCAGATATGGCTTATTAGGAGTAACTGACGGCCCCTTAGGAATCGGAATGGCAGTCACCTTCATCCTAACCGCAACAACCGTAGCAGTAGTAGTATACCTCATGAAGATCGGTTGGAAAGTAAGATACTAAGAATAAAACTTCTTCGCCCAACTCAAAGTTAACGTAGAAAGCACAAAAGCTAATGCAGGAATCAAAGAATTCACATACGGCTTAGGCAATCCATTCACCAACATAAACACCACAATAAAAACATACGTCAGCCCAAAGACAACACCTTTACGAGCAAAAGAAGTCTCCCACGCCTTATCCTTCTCAACCTGTAAATTACGCTTTTTAATAGCCTCAACATCATTAGAAAGTGAATTTAAAGTGGCCATACCTACAAAAAGTACTCACTCCTTTTAAGAGTTCCTACACTTCATATCGTGTAAACCTATGGTTGGGTGCACCAAACTTTTCCTTACCTACTCTAGAAAAGAAAGGAAGCGAAGGATCATTTGCTGTAAGAGCATAAGTCGCAAAAGCAACATGGGGATCATTCTCATCATACACAAGCTCATTGCTCCCCTTCATAAAAGCCAACGTAAATCTCCCCACATCATCAGCATGAGTAAACTGAGTCTGCCCTTTCCCCGCACTCTCTAGTTTATCCCACTCGACTACAGGCAAGGGTCTCCAATACTCAACAACTTTCCCAAAAATATGTAAATTCGGATGATCACGATGGTATCTATAGCATGCACCCTCTGTCAACGCAACCTGTTCTCTTTTTGAGAGAGCATACGGCCCAGCCTGATGAAAAGATCCAGAACTCACCTGCATAAAGTGAAGGTCTTTGCGCTCGCCCTCATTCTGTGTATCATAGACATACTTCACCGCCTCGAGCATCTGATAGGTAAGAAGAGGGTTCTGTTGTAACGATCTATTATACCAATCTGTAGCATGTTCATGGTAGTACACCGGATGAACATTACCATATTCATCCAAACGTACACTTTCATCGCCCACCGGAGCAAAAGGATAGAAAATGATGCCTCCAGGATCCACCTTTCGTAACAGATCTACTAAGGGAGACTGCTCATTAGGCTCCCAATCAGAATTCTCACTATGAATCTCAATTCCTGGGGCAAGTATATCAACAACACTTGAAGGATAATCCGGATGACGGCTCATCTCATTTTTATCCACAAGAAATAAGGGTAGTTCGCCGCTGGCTAAATGTTCCTTCCGATGAACATCGATCAACATATCAGCAACCCCTCCAACACCCACAAGCATCAAAGGGTTCTTTTCAGAAAACATACCTCCCCTACTCATTACCCGTACTTAAGTATTATGACGATGGAAAACTATTAATAGAGGAGATAAATCAAATCTGAAATGTTCAACCGAGCACCAATTCTTATGTCTCCTATATCTTAGAAGTACTTTTCAAATTCAACTTAAATCCAGATTGTAACGCATCCTCATCATCAATATCGAAAATCGCAGAGATGTTAGAGGACATCTTCTCCAAAAGCGTTACCTTAGTCCTCTTACGGTTCTTCGTCATATAAAGCAACTTGTTAACCTCCATCGAAAGTGTAAAGGCAGCAGGATATTTCTGCGATAACCACTGCAAAATAAATCCGCCTGAATAAGGAACATTCAACGAAACAGGATTATATCCAAGATTATTCAACTTCCGCTGCATCGAACGAACAACCGGCATGTAAAAAGGAGGAATATATTTCGTACCAAAACTCATTTGAGGTCTACCTTTAGCATCCTTCATCGAGTGACCATCAAAGATAATGTTAAACTTATACGCATCAATCAACTTATCCAACGTAAAATAAAATTCCTCATATCCCTCTATCAACCAATTCCGCTGCGCAATCGATAATTCCTCCTTCCACACCTGTTTAATCCACCGTTCAGACTTGTTAGCATAAATTCTTCTATCCGGACCTCTGTTATAGTCACAAGCAAAACGCGAAGCCTTATTGTCTATCCAAATCCCGCCTTTATCCAAAACCAGAGGACCATAAATCTTGTGCGTATCAATATCCTCATCCAACAACCGCTTTTCACGCGTAATAGCAAGCTTATCCTCAATATCTCGACGAATCCACGTCCCAGAGTGAATCGTCAACAACAACACATTAAACTGGTTCTGCTGATGGTTATCATACACAATAATTCCTCGTTTAGTAACCGTCAACTTCAACGACTCACGCAACTCCTCATAATTATTGTACACCCATTCCAAATCCTGCTTCACCATCTTGTACAAGTCTCGATCGATAAAGAAATTCTTAAAATACAAGGTATTACGATCCCGATGCAACTCGTGCAAATTCCCAGTAATAATGCTTCCCAACACCTTATAATTCTTCAGAATACTAACGAAATTCAGATACGGATCGTCCTCAATCCGACGAGTCAATTTCTCCAACAACTGAAAAATCAAGAATCTCCGAGACAAATTAATCTGTATCCCAGACGAAGTAGGATTAATTAAAATCGGGCTTATTTGTGCAAGTACTTTCTTAGGAGAAATCTTCTCAAAAAAATCCTTAAATTTGACCATGATAAAACTAAATTACGAGAAAGGAACTTTATATAGTTTGTGATAAAGCAAAAACTTACTCATTAACCATTCTCCAGTAGCAAATAAACATACATTTATAAAGTCAAAAGCAGAACCAGATACAGAAAGTCCCAAGACAAAAATGAGCAAAAAAACACGAAGAAAACCAAGAAAGAGAGAGAAAGCTCCTAGTGTCCCTCTGCAAGAACCATCAACAAGTGAAGTACCTCAACGAGAAGAAAGTCCCAGTCGAAGAAGATTCCTTAAACTATCAGCAACGGGATCCCTACTCACTGCAGGAGGGCTAGCATATTGGCTAATGCCAAAGACCCCCGACCCATGGCCATTTCTGACACACCAAGCCGATTTTATAGAAAATCTACAAACTGAGGATGCAGAAAAAAGGTATCCCCTATTAGGTCCTTCTATCCCGTTCCAGAGAATGAATGCAGAGGAGAATAACCCATTAAGCACAATGCATCAGGTTGTAACAGAACACATGATTCAATCAGGGTTCAGTGAACAAGACTACGAAATCAGGAAGTATCTATCCTATAGAGGCTTACCCCTTTCTTCAAAGGTGAAAGACGAATCTCTAAAATACATCGATCAAGCCATTGAGTTTCTATATAGCAAAATCCAGGGACTACCCGATTCCGACCTATCGATAATCCCAGTCACAAGAAATGGCAAATACCAATCGCGTAAAAAGGACAACATCTTTGTTGTTGATGGATTCTACGGCATATTTTCGTTAGAGGTGATAATGAACGAAGCAGTATATGCAAATGCTAGCGCATTTGGAGTACGGGAAGACACGGGGGGGGCAAATCTCACTAAGTATGATCCAAAGACGCATAAACCGCTAATCGGCAACATGATACTCGGTGCTTCACAATTTCTGATCCACACCCCATTCTCAGAAATTATTCCTCACAGGATGGGGGAAGACTTCGAAGACAATTACCTCGAGCTCGTGGGGGCAGGATATGATTATACTACAGCAATAGAGACTTTCTCAGAAGGGTTATCAGTAGTACTGGCAGCTGAGTTAGGCGTCAAACTAGGCATCAGAAATATGCATGAGTTAACCGATGAAACGTATGCACTATATGATAGAAGAAGTAAATACCAGCATGTTAAAACAAAGAGCGTACCATGGATAAAAACACATGGAGTCCAAAGAGCGTATGACCTCTGGATGCAAAGTCCCGCCGAATTTATGAAAGCCATTGGAGTAGAACCAGAAACATCACAACCTCCAAAAGAACTCTCCAAAATCCCAGCCTAAACTACTTCCGAGCAACCAACGGAGCAACTTTCATCGCAATAACATCTTCTACCAACCGCTCATAGTCCTTGGCACCCTTACTCCCCTTCGCATGAGCAAAAATAGATTTACCAAATTTAGGAGCCTCTTTAACCTTGGCAGTATAATGAATCGGATACGTCACCCGCTCATAATACAAATTCTGCAATTCAGCTAAAGTATCCTTACAAATATTACTTCTTTTATCGTAAAGCGTAGGAACAATCTTCGTAATCTTCAATTTATGGCCATATTCATTATTAATCGAATTAACGACCGATTCCATCTTCTTCAACGTCTCAATACCGAGGAAATCAGTCGATACCGGAACCACCAACTCCTGTGCAAACGCCAAAGCATTCTTCGTCAATAACGTCAAAGCAGGAGCCAAATCCAAAATAATAAAGTCATATCCCGTCAATTTCTTCATACGATCGGTCAAAGCAGTATCGCCGTCCATATTCTGAGCCAAAATCTGCTCAACCTGCAATAAACTCTCTTTAGCAGCAATCACATCCAAATTCTTACCCAAATTAACAATACATTGCTGCAATGGCTGCTCGTCCATCATCGAATCATAAATAGTATAGTCCGGCTTCACCCGTAACGACAGATCCACACTTCCCTGCGGGTCTAAGTCAATCAACAACACCTTCTTTTCAGCTCGAGCAAGTCCTGAAGCCAAATTAACCGCAGTTGTAGTTTTACCTACGCCGCCCTTGATAGAAAAAACTGATATCGTTCTCATTGAAATCCCATAAATAAGCAAAAACTCCTGGATTATAAAGCTTACGGAATTTGAATAACTAGGTTCGAAAGGTTGTATTTAAGAAGACTGCTGTTCCATCGCAATGGTCTCCTGAACAATCGCTATATTCCCTATAGCTGCCAAAATCCCGTACACCGAAAGATCTGATTGATCAGTAACATGATCCAAGAGCGGTTTTGTTATACTATTCTCCAACAATCCACTAAACTGCATTCCGGGGACATTCAGATTAGATTTATCATCCTGCTTCGAATGAACTCGCATAAAACCCCCTACAACCTTGCCCCCTGCACAATACACTACGGGTTCAGCAGGCAAACATGCAACCTTGTAAATCGTCTGAAGGCCTTCCTGTAGAACAACTTCCTCAACCGGCCATTGATATTTACCAAAACGCAATTTTCTTCGGGTACTGCTATTCAAGTTAAGAACCTCCTTTCCACTAGAGACGGAATACACACTTCGCCCTTCAGCACCAGAGTTAGACTTGATAAAAACATACGGCTTCTGTTGAGTGATACCTGCCTTCTTGTAACGTAGAGTGATGCGTTTAAGCAAAGCATCAGTAGCATCGGCAATGCGCTGCAAAGAATCATTACTCCTGTAATCGATCCCACTCACCACATCCCATTCGGTCTTCAAGAGCCAGGGGTCAATACCAATATGCTTTGCAAAAGAGTCCACAAGAGTGTCATAGAGCCGATAATGATCACTCTTCTTTCGAAAAGCCCATCCAATCGCTGCAGAGGGATAAAGAGGCTGGTCTAACCCAATTAACACCGGATCATCAGCAGTCAAAAAAGGATGGTTTAAGAGTAAAAAACCATCAGAAAATGACTGAGTCCTAAGTGTATCTCCACTTCGAGTAATTTTTTCAATTGAGAGCATATGGCCGCCTGCATCCTCAACCTCGCGAGCAGCATTGCTACCCTCCCAAAAAGTGCCGACCGTCACCTGAAACCCTGCCTTCGTAAGCAAAGTTTTCAATGCACAAATATGACTTACATAGAACGCATTACGTGTTGATGGTTCGCTAATCAAGAGAAGGGATTTGCCACGATACAGCTTGCCAATATACTGCTTAAAAGCCTGGATAGCCTTCCCTTTTGCTACCCCTCCAATATTGTTAAAGCCGGAAGGATAACAGTTTGCATCGATGGATGCAGCCTTAAACCCTGCATCCCGCACATCAAAGGAAGAATAAATAGGCAGAAGATAACCTTGCTTCTTAAGCGAATCTCTCTCTCTCGAAAGCCACTCCCGTACCTCTTTCGTCTTTCCCTGGAGTCTTTCCTGCAGTTTCGCAATCATATACAACAGCTCTTCCAGACACTTAAATACTTTTTCCTTGATGAAAAAATAAAGTTTGTAAGAAACAAAGAACCGAATATATAGAATGACATCACCACCCTATGAGGAATCACAGTCTTCACTCCAGAGATATGAAAATACCTGATTACAGTCGAAAAACCATTGTTTTCTCTACAACAACAGAATAGAGTTAACAACCTATATCTTTTAATCCATATATTACACTATAACAATCTTTATATACAAGATTCTCGGAAATCAGTACCATATGTTGATTAAGAATTTAAAAAAAACACAAGATACGGTGTTTCTAAGCCATATTTCAAAAAAATGCTTATAAATTATAATAAACCCATATATTGTAGTAAAATTCAAAAAGAACACAACATATTGTGAAAAACGATGAAATGCCCCTACTGCTCAAGCACCGAACACCGCGTCACCGATAAAAGAGAAACTCCCAATGACATGGTAACAAAGCGCAGACGGGAATGCAGCAAGTGCAGCAAACGCTTCACCACCTACGAACAAGTCGAAGATCTAGAGCTCTTCATCATCAAGAAAGATGGCTCAAGAGATCCGTTTGACTCCAACAAAATACGACGAGGAATCATCAGAGCCTGCGAGAAAAGACCAATCAGCATCGAAAAAATCAACGACCTCATGCATGAAATCGAAGCTGAACTGAGAAAGCAAGATTCTAACGAGATTGAAAGCACCCTAGTCGGCCAAATCGCAATGGAAAAACTCTTACACCTCGACAAAGTAGCATATATCCGGTTTGCATCAGTATATCGAGATTTCAGACATTTACGATCTTTTGAAAAAGAAATACAAGCAGTAGCGAAGGTGAAATAACGAATGGCAGAAGCAGTACACTTAATGATAACGAAGAGAAATGGAGAGGTAGTCCCTTTCGACCCCATCAAAGTAGAAAATGCAGTAAAAAAAGCAGTAAAAGCAGCCGGAAAAGAAATACGGCAAGCTGAATTCGAATCCATCATCGACGATGTCAAGCAAGAAATTGAACAACGCTTCGTAGATTTCTTCCCCAATGTTGAAAATATCCAGGATGTTGTAGAAAAACATCTCGTAAAGTCAGGCCACTACGAAATTGCAAAGGAATACATCCTCTATCGAGCAAAACGCCAAGACGCTAGATCTGTAGAACGCGACCAAAACGTAGAAAAAGCGCGCATGGGCAGATTAACCGTAAAAAAACGAGATGGTACCGCCGTATTATTCGATGCAAAAAAAATAGGAGGCACCATTGAACGCCTCGCCAGCAACCTACCCGGCATCCAACCAGAACTCATCCAAAAAGAGCTCCTCAAAAACATCTTTGACGGAATCACCACTGAGGAAATCGGCAAAGCACTAGTCCTAGCAACCATCTCCTATATCGAAAAAGATCCCGACTACGATTATCTTTCTGCACACATGTTCCTCCAGGACCTCTATAAAGAAGTAATCGGCGAATCCGTTGAGGAAGAAACCTTCGCATTCGGCTATCGCGACGCATTTGTAAAGTCAATCAAAGAGGCAGTAGAAGAAAACCTACTCAATCCAAAAATGTTGGACTTCGACCTTGAAAAACTCTCCTATGGACTCAAAATCGAGCGAGATCTCGTGTTCAAGTACATCGGCATCCAAACACTCTATGAACGCTACTTCATCAAAACGCAGGAAAAACGTCTCGAACTACCTCAATCCTTCTGGATGCGTGTAGCCATGGGGCTTTCACTGAATGAACCCGATAAAGAAAAGAGAGCGCTAGAATTTTACGACGTCCTTTCTTCACTAAAGTTCGTAAATTCGACACCAACTCTCTTCCACGCAGGCCTAACACACCCACAATTAAGTTCCTGTTATCTAACCACCGTAAAAGACGATCTCTCCCACATTTTCAAATGTCTAGGCGACAATGCCCAATTATCAAAGTGGTCCGGCGGTCTCGGTAACGATTGGAGCAGCATTCGCGGTACCGGCTCCTGGATTGGATCAACAAATGTAGAATCACAAGGCGTCATTCCCTTCCTTAAAATTGCAAACGACGTCACCATGGCCATCAATAGGTCTGGTAAACGACGTGGAGCGACGTGCGCCTACCTCGAAACCTGGCATCTTGACATCGAAGATTTTCTTGACCTCAGAAGAAACACCGGTGATGATAGAAGAAGAACTCACGACATGAACACCGCAAACTGGATTCCCGATCTCTTCATGAAGCGTATCATCAATGAAGAAAATTGGACCTTATTTTCACCAGACGAAGTTCCCGAACTCCATCAGTTATATGGACGTGCCTTCGAGAAAAAATACATCGAATACGAACAAAAAGCAGAAAATGGTCAGATGCGCAAGCACAAAACCATCCCCGCAAAGAAAATGTGGAGAAAGATGATTTCACGTCTGTTCGAAACCGGCCATCCCTGGATTACGTTCAAGGATCCCTGCAATATCAGATCACCACAAGATCATGTCGGAGTAGTCCACAGTAGCAATCTCTGTACCGAAATCACCCTAAACACCTCGGAGACCGAAACCGCAGTCTGCAATCTAGGAAGCGTCAATCTTGGCATCCACGTTCACGAAGGAAAACTAGATGATGAATTATTATCAAAAACTATTAAGACAGCCATGCGCATGCTCGATAACGTCATCGACCTCAACTTCTATCCTACGGATGAAGCTAAAAACAGCAACATGAAACACCGACCAGTAGGATTAGGAGTAATGGGATTCCAAGACGCACTCTTCAAATTAGACATCCCCTTCGCCTCAAAGGCTGCAGTAGAATTTGCAGATAGAACCATGGAAAAGGTCTCCTATAATGCAATTCTAGGATCAACAACCCTTGCGAAGGAACGAGGAGCCTACGAATCCTTCAAAGGCTCAAAATGGGACCGCAATCTACTCCCTGTAGATACCATAGACCTTCTAGAGGAAGAGCGCGGCATGAAAATCGAAGTGAACAGAGACGCACGTCTTGACTGGGCACCGGTACGTGACCACATCAAACAACACGGAATGCGCAATAGCAACACCATGGCCATCGCCCCTACCGCGACCATCGCAAATATCTCTGGCTGTTTCCCTTGCATCGAACCCATCTACAAAAATATGTATGTAAAAGCAAATATTTCCGGGGAATTCACCGTAGTAAACAGTTATCTCATTGAAGACCTTAAGAAAGCAGAGCTCTGGAATGAGGAAATGCTTGAACAGCTCAAGTACTATGATGGAAATGTAAATCTAATCCCAAGCATACCACAAACGCTCAAAGACAAATACCAGGAAGCCTTCGAAATAGATGCACTACACTGTATCGACATGACCGCAGTCCGTACCAAATGGATCGACCAATCGCAATCACATAACGTGTTCATGAAAGGCACCTCCGGCTCAAAACTAAGCGAGACCTACATCCATGCCTGGAAAGCGGGATTAAAGACGACGTACTATCTCCGTTCACTAGCAGCCTCTCAAATAGAGAAATCAACGCTAGACGCACAAAAGTTCGGTTTCACGCAAAAGCGAGAATACCAGGAGCAAAACGGAGCTGCCGCACCTCCCGAAACAACTCCAGAGCTACAAAATGGACACCTCAATGGTGCAGCACCCAATGAAATGCCACAAAACCCTGCGCCACCCGCAACCGAGGTCTCATCATCGAACGTCTGCAGCATCATGGATCCGGACTGTGAAGCCTGTCAGTGATTCTCTATACGATTACCCTATATTCCAGAATATAAAAGCATAAAAAACAATAAGCGTTAACAAGTCGAATGGTAATTATAAACAACTCATCCACCGATCCAAACAAGATTCTTCCTATGACCTACATGTGGGCGCGCCAACACTATAAAGATGGCGTTGCAAACAATTGGACGCCTGAAGAAGTCTCCATGCAGAAAGATGTCGAACAATGGAAATCTCCCAATGTTATCAACGATACCGAACGTAGAATGATTCTCTGGAATCTCGGCTTCTTCTCAACCGCAGAATCTCTAACCGCTAATAACATAGTTCTAGCCGTCTATCGACACGTCACCAACCCAGAATGCAGGCAATATTTGCTGCGACAAGCCTATGAAGAAGCTATTCACACCGACACCTTCATCTACTGTTGTGATACATTAGGACTAGATCCAGAAGAAATCTACACCATGTACAATACCGTCCCCTCCATCAAAGAAAAGGACGACTTCGTTGTAGAATTAACTAAATCTATCTTCGAACCCACCTTTGAGACCACCGGGATTGATGAAATTAGAAAGTTTATCCACGATCTCATCGGCTACTATGTCATCATGGAAGGAATCTTCTTTTACGCAGGATTCGCAATGATGCTCGCACTCAAACGTCAAAACAAAATGGTTGGCATCGGAGAGCAGTTCGAATATATCATGCGTGATGAATCTCTCCACCTAGCTTTTGGTTGCGACCTCATCAACACCATCAAGAAAGAAAACCCAGAAATCTGGACCAAAGAATTCCAGGACGAAATTGTCGCTTTAATCAAAAAAGCAGTAGAACTAGAGAAAAAGTACGCCCACGATGCGTGCCCTCAAGGATTACTAGGCATAAACGCCCAACAATTCTGCGACTACGTCGAACACATCGCCGATCGCAGGTTATTAAGAATCGATCTCCCCGTAGTCTACGGAAAAGAAAACCCTTTCCCTTGGATGTCCCAATCAACCGACCTATCCAAAGAAAAGAACTTCTTCGAAACCCGCGTAACCGAGTACCAGACCGCCGGTAATTTAGATTGGGATTAAGGGACTACAACATAACAATCCATATAAACGAACAACGCCTACCACATACATGCCCATAAAAATAGGAGTAACCGGCACCTTCTGCTCCGGCAAAGACACCTTTGCTAATTATCTCATCGAAAAGCACAACTTCATCCATCTTTCTCTTTCTGATATGCTTAGAGAAGTCCTAAAAAAGCAAGACATCCCCATCACCAGAGAAAATTTACAACGTGAAGGTACAAAATTAAGAGAAACCGAAGGAAATAATGCGCTTGCAAGAAGAGCATTAGAAGTAATGGATGATGATAAAAACTACATCATCTCCTCAATTCGCAATCCATTAGAAATCAAAGAACTCGGCCAAGCCAAAAACTTTACCCTTGCAGCAATCTTAGCACCACCAGAAATGCGCTTCGAACGAATGTCAGCGCGCGGCCGAAAAGAATCTGAACCCGAAACCTTTGAATTATTCCAGGAAGCAGAACAAAAGGAAATGGTTTCAGACAACGATTCCGGACAACAAATCCAGAAATGTATCGATATGTCGCAATTCTCAATCCAGAACGATTCCACCATCGAGGCATTCCACAAACTCATCGACGAAACCTATCCGAAAATCCACGAGGCAGCCGCACATCACCGTCCGCCGTGGGATGAATACTTCCTAGAGCTAGCAAAAACGGTAGGCACGCGAGGAACCTGCAATCGCGGGCGTGCAGGATGCATCATTGTAAAGAACAAAAGAATCATGACCACCGGTTACGTAGGATCACCACCCGGAATGGCCCACTGTGATGACGTAGGGCACTGGTTTAAGCAAACTATTCATGAGGATGGTTCAGTCACCCAACACTGCATTCGTACCATTCACGCCGAAGCAAACGCCATAGCGCAGGCCGCAAATTCAGGAGTAGACATTCATTCCGCAACCCTATACTGTAAAATGGAACCCTGCCTCGATTGCACCAAATTACTAATCTCAGCCGGAATAAAAAGAGTAGTCTGCGAGATGAAATACCATGCAGCCCAAGAAAGCCGTGAAATGCTAGAAGAAGCTGGCATCCTATTAGAAGTCATGCAAGATTCGATAGTAGAATACGCAGGACAGAAGAAGTTAGATTAGTTATTACTTATTAGTGGTTAATTACAGAAAGTCTTATAAAGGAAGTTTGAAAATCAATTCTTATGGCTAAAGACCTCCCCTTTGCCTGGAAAGCAGAGTATCAAGGAAATGTTTCTTATCTAATCGGTACCATGCACTATCCATCCGAGCCCGATAAATTATCTGCCCTACATCAGCTTATCGATGCCTCGAAAACAGTCTATGTTGAAAAAGGTAGTGATTTTACACTCCCAAAAAGAGCCGAGTACCGTCGACTAAGAGACGGGAGATCAACTCTATTCAACAGATCTGAGCGAAATAAAGTTGAATCATATATTCGCCAACAACTGCAGGATGATTTTTCCGAAGAAATCATCGCATCATATCTTTCCAATTTTTATACACGAAAATCTTGGTCTATGTTCGATGAAATTTCATCGCTGGTTAATGATCCCCTAGGTTTCAAACATCAAATTGCATCGGACCGAAGAACAGCAATCGAAGAAGCAACGAAGAAAGAGATAATAAAAAACTCTGGTGGTCCAATACCTAAGTCCCTAAGTACTGAATACGCTGCAATGGGCAACATCATGAACCATGCAGCAACCACCGAGAATGAAAAAGACAATATTATCGATTTACAACTCATGAGCTATGCTTTATCGCAAGAAAAAGTGATCCGTAGCCTAGATGAAGGTCAATCAACTGTAGAGATTGAAGATTCTATACCAGAATCAGTCTGGAAAAAACTTATCTGGTGGCAAATAGATCCGGGAGATAGGAATACGGGACTTGTCGAGATGGATGAAGCCGACTATTGGCGAGGGGACATTGATTATTTCAAGGACGCATTTGCAGAGTTAGATGAAGACATGCGCATGTTTAACGATGCTATCTGCGATGGAAGAAACAACCTATGGTATCCTAAAGTGCTTGACGACCTAAAACAAGGAGACAAACTCATTGCCGTTGGACTTAATCATCTGATCTCTGAAACAGGGTTTACCCATCGCTTGCCTCAGGATGGATTTTCCGTTACTCGAATAGATTAATTCTTTCCCATCACAACCAGAAGAAACAGCATAGAAAAGCTTAAATAATTCAAAATCGCAATTCAAGATTATGGACATCTTCAGTATTTTTAGAAGAAAAAAAGGATTCTACCAAGAGTTGGATGACGTTATCGCCCTTGCAACAAAAATAGCAAGAGAGGAAAAGTCAGAAGAGCAATTAATTCTACACTCAACTACACTAGTAAGTCAATTAACAGACTTGGGACAAAAAATGAGGTCCATTGGAAGTGCTCAATTAAAAATGGAAAACGCCAAAAGAGAATTGAGCAAAGGAAAAGAGTCATCTCCTAACATGGATAGTGAAGAGCTACAAAAAAGAGAAGCCAGCCGGATCGTAGCATCGAGGAAGTTTGAAGAACTAGAATCGAGCTTCGAATCTGAATTGAAATTATCTCAATACGGTGATCGTCTTCAGAAGCAGTTTGATAAGATAATGGAAAAAATAGAAAGACTCCAGGGAAAAAGGAGAAAAGACGAAATTCAGGAGCAAGAGAGGCTAGAAGCCACTATAAGTGAGCTTTCTTTGGCGCATCATGGCAACTAAGAAATCACTATATCAAAAAATAGACGAAACACAAGAGAGTGTTACGAATCTCTCACCCCAATTTAACGACACGGAGAAGCTGTGTAGTTGGTATCTCATAGTACTACAATCCGCTAAAGAGTTGTCAAAACTGCTTAATGGACACAATGCAGCCTCACTCAAGACTACTGAATTACTAAATCTAATCAATCAACTCAACGCGGAAATAGCAATTGAGAAAGACGCGTCCACGAGTAAGGAAAAGGAAAAGGAAAGAAGTAAGGTTGAAAGTGAGTTAAAGAGGATTAGAAACTTGCTCGAACAATCTACCGAAAAATTTGAAAGTCGCCAGAAAATATTGGAGTACCGGAATAAAGCCATTCAAATTGCAGCAAATTTACGCAAACGCTTCGAAATTGCTCAACTCGTAAAAAAGAAAATGGCAGAAAGAGAACATCAAAATTTGCTCAAGGATATAGTAGACATTAAGACATACGAAGGAAAGAGAAGGAAAGAAAAAGTATAGTAAAACACATTACAAATTAGAAATTAGACTAATTCTGGAGCAATTGCCTGAATCAACTGATCTACTCGCTGTTCCATTGAAAGCGGAGCAGCAGTAAACAATCCCTGGATCTCTTCCGGACTCAATAACCGATTAAAAATAACCAATTCGTCAATATCACCTTTAAACGATCTACCGGGAGCTAAATTATACCAAGAACCGATATACGAAACAGTTGCCGTATCCGCATTGCCAGGACTGCCCTGTGTCGAATTGCCAATCGCATTACCATCCCGATACCAAGTAACCATACCGCCATTATTGACCATAGCGACGTGCTGCCATGTGTTGAGCGTAAGATCTCCTCCGGGAGACGTAAGAAAGGTGCCCTGGTTCGTACGCCCACCAATAGTCTCTCCAGGATAGCCAGCTCCACCAAAATACACCAAAAAATTAGTACCTAAACTAGGACCCTGATGATAGATACCAAGACCCATCGAATTCCCTCCAAAATCCTCAGGCCTAATCCAGCTAGCGATCGTCCACTGATTACCCACAAGCACCTGCCCCTGAACATTCCAGTGATCATCCACCCCATCATAGTGAAACGCGCCGCCAATTTTTCCATCAGGAATAAACCCCCGGACAGTTACTCCCTGAACACGATGCATCAAATCCATTACCAGAAACATCAGATGTAACATCGGTACCCTCGTCAAACGAATAATGTGCTGCCAATCCATCTTCTGCCACCGCTCCAAACGAAGCCTGACCACTTGTACTCAAACCGGAACAACCTGCAAGAAAAGCAGAAATCAAGACCACTAAGAACACTCTAATATTCATATACTCATTCTAAGAAGAAGCCTATATAAATATTTCTCTTCACTAAATCTCCATCATCCTATCGAGTGCGCGTCGCGCCTTCTTCATCACATGAGCATCAAGAGAAATCTCATGCTCCATCAATGTCAAACTTCTAGCAACCAAACGAAGAGAGTTCGACTTCATAAACGGACACACATTGCAAAACGAGTAAAAATTCTTCTCCGGCAACTCCTCCTGCAATCGAGAAGTCATCCCACATTCCGTCACCACAATAAAATCCGAAGTACCATTAGAGTTTGCAAAGTCTGCCATTCCACCCGTACCACACACATGATCCGCCTCCGCAAGCAATTCACTCCGCGCTTCAGGATGCGCAATCACCTTAGCACCAGGATGCTCTAATTTAACGCGACGAAGAGTTTCAGCATCCAACTTATCGTGCACAAAACAGTGCCCATCCCAAAGAATGATCTTTTTAGAAGTCTGCGATTGCACATAACGACCCAAATTCTTATCCGGAAGAAAGATGACCTCATCAGCATCCACTGAATTAACCACATCAACCGCATTCGATGAAGTACAACACATATCAGATAACGCCTTAATATCAGCATTAGTGTTCACATAAGAAACAACCGCAGCATTAGGATGTTTCAACTTAACAGCCTCCAATTGCGAAACCGTAGCCATATCCGCCAACGAACATCCAGCCGCAAATGGAGGCAATAACACTTTCTTAGAAGGATTCAAAATCTTAGCCGTTTCCGCCATAAACTTCACACCGCAAAACAAAATAACATCTGCATCTGTTTCCATCGCCTTTTTACTCAAACCAAGAGAATCTCCAACGAAATCCGCAATCTTAAACATAACAGGATCCTGATAGTTGTGCACCAAAATAACCGCATTCCGCTGCTTTTTCAGTTCCAACACTAACTCAATCAGCTTATCCTCAGAAACCTCAACCTGTTCCCCCATACAACTGCTAAATCCTCAGTCTATAAAAAAGTACCAGTTGCTCACACGAAAACTATTTAAACTGACCACAATCCATATTTTTTATAAAATGGATTTTATGCAAAATATCCAGGACAAAGATCCCGCAGTTTCTGCTATCATCGATAATGAAGCCAAACGCATCGAAGAAGGAGTAGAATTAATTCCCTCTGAAAACTTCGTTTCTAAAGCAGTACTCCAAGCCATTGGTTCTGTCTTCACCAATAAATACTCAGAAGGCTATCCGAGAAAGAGATACTATGGCGGCCAGGAGTTCGTCGATGACGTCGAAGAACTCGCAATCGAACGAGCAAAGAAACTCTTCGGTGCCGAACACGTCAATGTACAGCCGTATTCCGGCTCACCTGCAAACCAAGCCGTCTTTTTCGCCTTACTAGAATTAAAAGACAACTTCATGGGTCTCGACCTTAACTGTGGCGGCCACCTGACGCATGGTTCACCCGTCAACTTCTCCGGAAAGCACTACAACTGCACTTCCTACTACGTCGACAAGAAAACAGAGATGATCGACCTCGATGAAGTAAAACGACAAGCCAAAGTAGCAAAACCAAAGATGATTATCTCAAGTTTAACGGCATACCCAAGAAAACTAGACTTCAAAGGCTTCCAAGAGGTCTGTGACGAAGTCGATGCGTACCATTTCGCCGATATCTCACACATCGCAGGATTGATAGCTGGCGGTGCCCACGAATCACCCGTTAAGTTAGCAGATGTCGTCACCACAACCACTCACAAAACATTACGTGGCCCACGTTCAGCAATGATCATGTGCAAGGAAGAAGACAAATTCCACGATCTCTATCATAAAGCGTCCAAGAAAAACCTAGCAAAGCTCATCGACTCAGCCGTGTTCCCCGGATTACAAGGAGGACCGCACGATCACATCACCGCAGCAAAAGCAGTCGCCTTCCAAGAAGCGCTACAACCCGACTTCAAAACATATGCAAAGCAAATCGTCAAGAATGCGAAAGTACTTGCCGACACACTAATGGATAAAGGCATCAAACTAGTAACAGATGGCACCGACAATCATCTTATTCTTATTGATATGCGCCCGAAAGGATTAACGGGCAAAGGTAAGGAGCTCCAAAACGCAATGGACGCAGCCGGAATTACCCTAAACAAAAACTCAGTACCGTTCGACGAAGCATCACCATTCAACCCTTCAGGATTAAGACTAGGAACGCCTGCCGTCACAACGAGAGGCATGAAACAATCCGAAATGAAAGTCATCGGAGAAAGCATAGCGAAAGTCATCGACAACTACGAAGACAAAGCAAAATTAGAATCCATCAACCAAGAAATCAAAGAACTCGTTAAAAAATTCCCCATCTATCCTGGTATGGGAATCTTACAATGACTGCAACCCTCATCGATGGCCGAGCCATTGCCGCATCTATCAGAAAACAGATCAAACAGCGTGTTAAAGAACTACCAACCCAACCTGGCCTCGCCGTTGTTCTAGTGGGAGAAGATCCCGCATCCCATATTTACGTAAAAAACAAAATCAAAGCCTGTGAAGAAGTCGGCTTCCACTCAGACGTAAGACGAATGGATGAAAACGTTACGGTAGGAGAGCTTCTAGATACTATTCAGGAATTAAACCAAGATCCAAAAATCAACGGCATGATTGTGCAACTACCATTACCAAAACACCTCAACAAACAACTCATAATCGATGCAATTCTCCCCTACAAGGACGCAGACGGATTCAATCCAGTCAACCTAGGATCCATGTTCAGCGATGACAATAGATTAGTACCTGCAACCCCCAAAGGCATCATCACCCTTATCAAAAGCACAAAACAAGACCTCCCAAGCAAGCACGCAGTAATTCTAGGCCGCTCACCACATGTAGGAAAAGCAGTTGCAACACTCTTACTACAAGAAAACTGCACCGTAACCATCTGCCACTCCAAAACAGCACATCTAGAATCCATCACAAAACAAGCAGATATCCTAGTAGTCGCAGTAGGAAAACCAAAAATGATAACAAAAGAAATGGTAAAACCCGGTGCAATCGTCATAGACGTCGGAATCAACAAAGTCTATGATACCCTTGTAGGCGACGTAGACTTCGAAGAAGTCCAAGACGTAGCCGGCTTCATCACACCCGTACCCGGCGGCGTAGGCCCAATGACCATCACTTCATTATTAGAAAACACTTTAATCTGTCTAGCGTTACAGAGGGATATGGCATGAAAATAGCAATCCTTGGTTCAACGAAAGGCACCGACCTACAATACATCATAGATGCCATCGAAGATGACAGATTAAAGAACATCGAAGTGGCAGTAGTCATCAGCAACAAAGAACATTCAGGCATCCTAGAGCTAGCCTCAAACCACGATATCGAAGCACTTCACCTTTCACCAAAAGACAAAGAAAAGGAAGCCTACGATCAAGAAATCTCCAAAATACTACAAGAAAAGAAAGTAGAACTCATCCTCCTAATTGGCTACATGAAAATCCTCTCAAAAGAATTTGTAACCACCTGGAAAAGAAAAATTCTCAATGTCCATCCCTCATTATTACCCAAGTTCGCCGCAAATATGGATCTCAATGTCCATCAAGCAGTCCTAGATTCAGATGAAAAAGAGTCCGGCATGACCATCCACTACGTAGATGCAGGCGTCGACACCGGCGAGATCATACTACAAAAGAAATGCGAAATCGAACCCGAAGAAACTGCCGAATCCCTCAAAGCAAAAGTCCAAAAACTAGAAGGCGAAGGCTTTGTAGAAGTTTTGAAGAAATTCTCTAAGTAGGTCAAAAGTAACTACTTATAAGTACTAATTAAGGGAACATTTATAAATAAAGATGCACTCTAAAGCAGTATGATTGAAGCATATATAGCAGAAAAACCTCCACAAGTGGAATTGGAGAGTATTGCAGAAACTAAGCAACCCCTGGGAGTAGACTATAGTGACGAATTCGCAAAAAATCCTAGGGACAGGATAAATCGGGAACACTATCTCAAAACGTTAGAAAATCTCAAAGAAACAACTAAATGTCATCCAGAAGTAACCGCTCAAGAGCTAACAAAACTTCTTACTGATTTAGGTCTAACTTCACAACACCGACTCACTGAGTATCAAATGGTTCTGTTAGCGGAAGGTGATGGCCTATATACGTACAAACAACTCAATGAAAACGAAACCTCTCGCTTTAAGTTCGTAACAGTCCTCGGTGGAGAGTCCAATCTTATTGCTAGAGGACTACGTAGACATATGAGACAAGCGGAATCAAGACCAGATGAACTTCAACCCACACTAGTAATCGCAACAGAAGAGAATAGGCCTGCATTAGCTGAATTAGCAGAGAAATATGAAGTTAGGATCCATAACTAGTACTCAACTTACCATACACCGTATCCGCAATTCTTTTCAAATTCACAACATCTTCTTCATTATACTCAACCAGCAAATTCAGATAATGATCATCACCCGTCGAACGATACATCCGCCAAAGAGTAACAGCATCACCTCCACTCATGTCACCAACAATATCGCCACGAGAAATACCCATCTCCTTCTCAATTGCCTTCAACCCTCCAACTAAACCAACCTTCTTACACACAAACCGCAAGTCCATGTGCGGAATCGCAGGCACTAAACCGGGAAACCGACGTTCAAGAAAAGGAACATCAAATACCGACCCATTAAACGTCACCAACATCTTATACCGACTTAATTCTTCCTTCAAACCCTCAACATCCAAATTTATCCCGCGAATCATCGACTTCGTCTTAAACCCATCAAACAACCCCACAACAGTAACAGAAGATTGATGCGATAACCCCGTTGTCTCAATATCCAAAAAGCAAGCCTCATCCTTAAAGTGATCATACAACCTCCAGTGGTCATCAATCTTCAATGAAGAAGCAAAATAAGCAGCATTCCCATATTTCAACTCATTACCTGCCTCGGCCAATTTTCTATCATAAAACGACTTCCGCTTAGAACTCATCCCCGTTACAGAAGAAGAATTCAAAAAATCATGCCAATCGTTAATCCCTTGCAAGTTCAAAGAAGCCTCAGTTTTAGCTTCAATCCCAGGTAAAAAAGAAAACGTCTTACGAATCATACATTTGAGAAATTCCCAAATTTTTAAAGGCTGCGTTTACAAGGATATCGGCCCATTCCAAAAACTATTTAAATGCACCAAAACCCACGTAAATTGAAATCAATGGTGAAAACAGCCCTTATCTCTGTCTCCAACAAGGAAGGCATCGTAGAGTTTGCGAAGGGGCTTGCTACTCTAAAGATTAACATTCTTTCTTCAGGCGGAACTGCTAAATTACTGAGAGAACATAAGATAAAGGTACAGGACGTCTCCGACTACACCGGTTTCCCCGAAATGATGGATGGAAGAATTAAAACCCTACACCCTAAGGTACACGGTGGAATTCTAGCACTAAGAGATAATAAAGAACACCTTGCACAATCAAAAAAGCATGGAATCACACTAATAGATCTAGTAGTAGCCAATCTCTACCCATTCAAAGAAACAATCTCGGTAAAGACCGTAAAGCACGAGCAAGCGATAGAACATATCGATATTGGCGGTCCAACATTAATTAGATCCGCAGCCAAGAATTATCGAGAGGTCATCGTAGCAACCGATCCCAACGAATACAATAGTATTCTCCACCATCTTAAAGAAAAACTACCCTTCAAGGAAAATTACAGAAGAAAACTCGCAACGCGAGCCTTCAAACACACCGCTAGATATGACGCACTCATTGGAGATTATCTCTCAACAGCACAAGACGAAAACAGATTCCCCTCAATTATCAACCTCTCCTTCCTAAAAGCTCAAGATCTACGCTATGGGGAAAACCCTCACCAACGAGGAGCATTCTATAGAGATGAATTCATCCAGGAAACCTGCATCGCAAATGCAGTAATGCACGGGACAAAGGAATTAAGCTACAACAACATCCTAGATGCGGATGCAGCACTCGAATTGGTAAAGGAATTCAAAAATCCAGCCTGTGTAGTCATGAAGCACGCCAATCCCTGTGGTGTCGCAGAAAGAAACACCATCAAACAGGCATTCGAAGATGCCTATAACGTAGATCCATTAAGCGCATACGGCTGCATCATCGCAATAAACGGAAAATGCACGCTAGACATTGCGAAAGCAACAAAAAAGAAATTCGTTGAAGTCCTAATAGCTACAGAATTCGAAAAATCAGCACTAGAATATCTCAAAGAAAACAAGAAAAAGCTCAGAATGATTGAGACGGGCAAATTAACCAAATCAAACCTCGGCTACAATCTAAAGAAAGTAACGGGCGGCACCTTAATCCAAACCAGAAACTGGCCAGATGTAGACGTCATCAAATTAGAAACGGCAACAAAACGAAAGCCCACAAAAAAAGAATTAGAAGACCTTAAGTTTGCCTGGAAAGTAAATAAACATACAAAATCTAATTCAGTAATCTTCTGTAAAGACAAAACAGCCTATGGATTAGGAGTAGGCCAGATGTCCCGTGTAGATTCAACCATCATCGCCAAAAGAAAAGCAAATAAGAGAGCAAACAATGGAGTATTGTCAAGCGACGCCTTCTTCCCGTTTAGAGATGGAGTAGACGAAGCCCATAAAGCAGGCATTAAAGCGATCATCCAACCCGGCGGCTCCATTCGCGATCAAGAAGTCATCGACGCCTGTAACGAGCACGACATGGCTATGGTCTTTACCGATATCAGATTGTTTAGACATTAATTCTCTAATAAATGACATCCTACACTTAAATCCTAACTCTCCTGATTACTGTGGTGTAATAGTTACCTTTTTAAATGAGTACTCATTATTACTCATGAATGGTAACAAAAAGGACATTATATGAACCTACTACATAGTGATAACAATGGGACAAAGAAAAAAAAGTGTAGGGGAGAGATTGATTCGATACATCGAAAATAAACCCTTGCAATCTTTGGGAATTACAGCAAGCGCAGTAATTGCCTTTGTAGCATCAAATGTATATATCGCTAAACAATTTGATTCTCCAACTCAACAAAATTATGCATCTGAAATTCGAACAGAACAGATAGCAGAAGATATCGAATTAATACAAGGTTCTAGGCAAGAAAATTCTCTACAGGTGACCAATCAAGCAACAAAAGAATGGTATGAAGATAACTTGCCCCAAAAGAGTGAATTTTGAAGAATCCCCAGATCATACAATACCTGAAGCAATTTTCGAAGGAAAACCCATTTCCATTGGAGCAGCTGCATCAAGACGCGAGAAACTTGCTCTCTCAATAACAATAGACGAATTAACAAACCTAGATAAGGGTTTAATTCAAAAACCCCATATAAATGAAAGTCCCGAATTATCAAATGTCCCTCAATCTCAATTCAGATATCATTCGCAAAGGGATTCTGTCAACATAGATGATCTATTTGATATGCCTGACGCTTTACCTCCTGGAGAATTTTTAGCAAAATCATTTCCCGAAAAAATTCCAGGCGCTAAGTCTGTAGAAAAATATCCGACAAAAGGGGCTCGTTATTGCTTAATCCACATCCGACAACGACACGCCGATCCATTCGATTATTCTGAAAACGGAGTGCAAAATTTACCAGAACCCAAAAAAAGCTGGAAAAAAACAATCAAATGTCAGGAAAACATCAAAAAAATAACGGAATTTATTGTTAATAAATATCACAAGGATGGTGTGTTTCAGGAGGGTATTGGTAGATTTGATGTAAAAAAACAAAACTCAAAAAAAACGTATGAGGTCTTGCATGATCACACAATCATGTACTATTTTGGTGCAACAGGTATGCTTGCAAAAGAAGGAAAAGTACAATTAAAACAGACATTAGATCGGCAACCGCGTAATTATTACATTAAGGCAATTAATGCAATATCTGATAATAAAAATGACGACCTCTTTTTTCAAAGAATCATCGAAGAAAGAGAAGATTATATTCTCCAAAGAGTAATGGCTGAAGGCCAATTCATGGCACCTGTAATTTACGGAGCAGCCCATGTCTTTGGTGGAGTTGAAACTTGTGGGGATGCCTACAAAAAAAGAATAAAAGATAAGCTTCCCCTGTCAACTTGGGGAGTACTAAAAATGTTATTTTCTAATAAAATGCTTTCAAGAAAAGACAATATTGCTGATCATAACTCGAAAATGGATCAGAATTATGCGTACAAAAGAAAAATCCGGCAAAACGGCGGAACCCCGGGAAAAATGTCACTGGTAGTAATTACACCATATGGATTATAAAAAATTGGAGGAATCAACATGAAATACGAAAACAACAAATACCAAGGAATTGCAAGAGCACTTGCAGCGACCGCAATAATCGCGACAACAGGATGTGAATTCAAAAACCAGAAACCAGAAGAAATCTTTAGGAAAGAAAACGAAGAAAAAATAGATCAAGTAGTAATGGATCAATTGAACAACCTAGAGGAAGGAGATATTAGTAAAGTGGCTGACGGGTTATGGTTTGAATTTAGACACATCCCGGCCCATACAAAAAGTACTCCTATCGAAAATGAAAAAGGTGAAAACGTAGGATATAGCCAAACAAGTTGGTCTGGAGGCCCAGTAAAGGTTACATTCAGAGGGGAAATTTATAATTTCGGCGGACACGAATTAGGTGCCCAACAAAGAAGTGTTCCCCTGAAACATGGATTATTTAATTCTGAAGTACGGGCTTTCTTTGATTATAAGGCTGATGGAAAGGTAGATATGTATGTTACAGGTGAGGGTGGAAGTATTTTCTCAGATAACGTCTTAGATGCCTTTAACCAAAAACCTGAACATGTAAAATATCGAGGAGATGTTTCGCCTGGAGTGAGAAAAGGATGGGATTCTGATTATGCGCGGTTCAAAGCCAAAGCAAAAAGAAACCCTTACAACCGAAAAAAACCTGGGAAAAGATAATTTGTTTGATATAAAATGAAACCCAATAAAGACCAATCAAGAAGAGAGTTCGTTATAAAGGCCGGCCTAGCTATTGGAGCGGCCGGCGTAGTATTGGGTTTTCAGCAGAAAAAAAAGTACGAACAAATAAAAGAACTCCTAATGCTAGCATCATACGAACATAAATTGCGATTTCTCTTTGAATACACAATGAGAAATTACGTCTCAGTAAATCTTGATGGAGAAATCCACGGCTTTGGGGGAAGATACAGTGAAAAGGCCACCACCATAGTCTATTACTTTAACAGCCAAAAAAACTTGAATGGAGACGGTCTCTTTCTACGTGCTTACAGCCTTTCAGATCCAAGCATTGATGCTTGGGGGGTTCAAGTTGACGAAAGACTACCTGACGAATATCGGAAATTCCTCAAGTTCGATCAAGACAAGGGTAATAGCCAATCAGAAGTTTTCGAACGCTTTTTTTGGGAGAGATGGGATAATTCTAGTGGGAAAATGGAAACATCCTATAAAAGCAAAAATAGAATACCTGAACAATTAACGGGCACCTCCAGTATTCTAAAAACTAATCCTAACCCAGAAGAACAATTCATCAATGATGTAGTGGAAACACTCCTATAAATACAATGAAAAAAGAAGAATCAATAAATGATCAAGTTCCAGCACCCCAACCCGCCTAAAGTTCATTAGTTGCCAGAAGCGTAAATGCTCCCACAATAAGAAAAACTCCTGCAATAATATACAAAACATAATCTACAAAGGGGGATAGGCAAGCAAAAAATCTATAATCTCTGCCCTATGGAGTTGAGGTATAGTCACCGAAGAAATTAGGAGTGTACCTATGGCAAATGAAGGCCATTTCAGCTTACTATCTTTTTCTTTAAACGCCTCCTTAAAGAGATCCTTGCCTGCAAAAATAATCAGAAAAACAGCAGCATAACCATACACGGGGTACGCAGTAATGTCAAAAGAAATAACTTCCAAATCTTGAAGCAGCGGCAATAAACCCAATGAAATCAGAAACAATCCTGAAATAACATAGTGCTTTTTCTTCGCTAGCAATAAAGATGCAAACAGAATGCAAACAACTACTACAGAGATAACTTGCGCAAAAAATGTCTGAGACATACATCTCCTAAAGAATATCGGTATATAAAACTTATCCTATTCTAAAAAAGGAAAACCAAGCAAACAAGATATAGTATGTGCATAGCACCTTCGAAATTCTTGCTCTTGACTTCTGAAGGTGCTGCGTCCCCGGATGGGGCAACCCCGCGCAACGCACTTAATTCTGAGGTATCAATGAATTTCGACCTGGTGATGCTATGCACATACATCTCATCCAAACATTTAAATACTCACCCATCAAAAAAAAGACATGAAAAACATTCTCGTAATTCTATCGGTACTCCTCCTAATCGGATGCCAATCCGTAATTATCGAAGATCCGGTCTTAGAAATCTCAGAAGAAACTACTGAGGAGATTATCATTGAAGAACCTGTAGAGATCGAGGAACCGATTATTGAAGAGCCCATCGTTGAAGAACCTATAGAAGAGACCGTTGAAGAAACCTCAACTTTTCCTGCTGGTGTACAAGCAATCTTCGACAAGTCCGAAAAAGTAAGAAACTATGAATACACCTACAAAGATCCTGCCACGAACAATTTTTACAAAATCTACGTAATCGAAAATAAAATAAAAATCGAACCCGTTTCCGAGATAACAACAATATATCTAGACACCGAGCTCAAAACAGCTGAAAAATACTGCGTCACCTACTCCCGATGTGGAAGAGAAACGGGTAAAATGGAAGATCTCATCTATGATAGCGTCTACATCGAAACTCCCTTCGACTGGGAGGCAAAAATCAGCACAGCAACGTTAAAGAGTGAATCTGATTACAAGGGAAAAGAAAGCGTCTTACTCTACACCGACATCGGCGAGGTTATTATGGACCAAAACTACGGTTTTATTTACAATGTAAAAGTAGACGATAAAACCATTCACAGCTTCAGTGAAGTAAGATTTAACAGAGTAAAGGACGAAGACGTCGTTCCGCCTGAACACCTCGTCCCACAATAGAAAGGTTTAAAAAACGATTAACAATTCTTTAGGTATTAATCAGTACTGAGGAAATATAAATGTTCTACAAAGTAAAAGTAAAAGACCACATCCGCATCCCACCAGATCTCTTCAATCTGAACCTGAATGAAGCTATCGTAAAACGTATCAAACACAAGTACGAAGGGTTTATTTCAAAGGAAATGGGCATCGTAATCGATGTAACCGATGTAAAAGATGTTGGCGAAGGCATCATCATTCCCGGAGACGGAGCATCCTACTACAATAGTGAATTTGAATTAATTACATTTAAACCCGAAATGCAAGAAATCGTATTCGGACGTATCAAAGACATTGCTGATTTCGGTGCATTCATCAATATCGGACCGATTGACGGAATGATTCACGTTTCTCAGACCATGGACGATTTCGTAAGTTTCAGTAAGGAAAAAGTACTTACGGGGAAAGAATCAAACCGCAGTCTAAAAATCGGAGACAACTGCAAAGCACGCATTATCGCTGTTTCATTCAAAGACATCACCAACCCCAAGCTAGGATTAACCATGCGCCAAAATGGCCTAGGGAAGCTTGAGTGGGCAAATGAAATAAAGGAAGAAGAGAAGAAATAACATGGACATCACAATTACAGAAAAAAAGGAAAATCCAACGCTTTCGAGAACCGAAATCGATCTTAAGCTCTCATTTATTGGCGATACCACTCCCAGTAAAGAGGACCTCAAAAAAGAAATCGCCAAAAGCGAAAAAGCCTCTGAAGACACCATCATTATCAACAGCATCTACAATGCATTCGGTGAAGGTTCCGCAGCAGCTCATGCAACTATCTACAAATCTAAAGCAGATCTTGACCGCGTAGAACCGCAGCCTAAGAAGGAAGCTCCAAAAGAAGGAGAAGCCGCTAAGGAAGCTCCAAAAGCAGATGCTAAAGCAGAAGAAAAACCTGCCGACACTCCAAAGGAAGCACCTGCTGAAGAAGCAAAAGAAGAATCCAAGAAAGAAGCTCCTAAGGAAGAGAAGAAAGAAGAACCTACTAAAGAAGAAGAAAAGAAAGAATAACTTATTTCTTAAGACCTTGTAATACCAACAAATCTTCCGTAGTCAATTTGCCCTTAGATTTAATTTTCTGCTCAATAACTTTAGCCTTCTCTGCCAGCAACGACTGATCACGACTCTGCTTACGATCCTGACCCTGTCGCTTCTTGTCTTGCTCACCCTTCCGAACCTTTCTCCGTACCGCCTGAGCCTTAGAAATTTCCTTTTGCAATTCCTGACATTTCCGCTTGCCAGCTACAAATTTGTTAAAAGCAGCCTCCTGCTCTTTCTCTAACTTCCGAATCTCCTTAAACGAGGCAATCAATTTAACGTGTCTCGCCTGACTCTTTCGAGCAGAGGATTGAATCTTCTTGTGGAGCGAATCAGCCTTTCTCTTGCTACTGTGCATCTCTTTCGTTGCATGTCGAGTATGCCCCGTCAACGCTCTCACCGAAGCCGCTGCATGTAACTGCTTGCGCAGTCGATTAATCTCCTTCATCAGCCCCTTTTCCTTATCAAAGGACATAGCCTCAGTTTCTACCTTGATTTCGAGCTGATCGATGCGTTTCCGTAGCACTACAGGAGAACCCGTAACCCGCTGTTTAGCAGTATAGTGCTCCTGTTCCTGTTTCAACTGCTCTACCGTAGAAGTATCCTCTTTAACGACCTTATGCGCCTCTTTGCGCTTAATCTTAGCATCCTTAATAGAACTGTTATATGAGTCTCTTTCCGACCGTAACGTCTTCAAACCAGCTGCTTTCTCATGAATTTGCTTCTTCAATTCTTCTTTCTTAGAAAACCATTCCTCTTTCTCCTGGAATGCCGTTTTTAATTGTGCGAGTAATCCTTCCACACCACCACCTACCGTATGCGTATCCGTTTTAGGCTTGGGCGATGTTTCTTTCATACAAAAAGTTCATGCTGGACAAAAAAAGAAAAAAAAGAAAAAAATTAGCCGAATAAGGCTCCAAGTCCAGCTGCTGCTTGTTCCTCACTCTTCTTATCTTCTTCCTTAGCTTTTGCGCTGTCCTTCTTGTCGCCTTCTCCAGCTTCTGCTGGTGCATCGGTTGACGCTGCGGGAGCCGCGGTTGCTACCTGAGCAGATTTTTCAATAGCCTCGTCAATGTTCACGCCTTCTAGTGACGCTAGTAATGCCTTAACACGTGATTCGTCGACTTCGACACCTGCACCTGTTAACACTTTCTTAACACTGTCTTCGGTTACTTCTTTTCCTGCCTTGTGGAGCAACATAGCTGCATAGATATATTCCATGTTCACACCTCCTCATTCTTATTTACAATAAATTGTATGAGTGTCATTTTCGTAAGGTCCCCTTCTTAACAAGATCAGCCGCCAATCGCTCAGCCTCATCATGTTTTTCCTTTTCCTTTGCAAGTTCCTTTTCCTTTTCAGCCTTCTTCGCTTCCAATTCCT